>Ga0247609_10001295_pt1 | contig 30442 bp, 20 predicted proteins | sample 172DNAGHGlowgp2_FD_193487 | JGI IMG/M metagenome (GOLD analysis project Ga0247609, IMG submission 193487) | Sheep rumen microbial communities from Palmerston North, Manawatu-Wanganui, New Zealand - 1728 DNA GHGlow gp2 | ecosystem: Host-associated > Mammals > Digestive system > Stomach > Rumen ... | reverse complement strand
TGAAGCAACATCCGATTTAACAGGTGAACGTGGTTCATTAATGGGCGCTATCCAAGGATTGTTACTTGCTCAATATGAGGTATTAAGAGAAAATGGACATACACCTTCTGAAGCATTTAATGAAACTGTAGAAGAATTGACTCAATCACTTATGCCTTTATTTGCTAAGAATGGAATGGACTGGATGTATGCCAATTGTTCAACAACAGCCCAACGAGGTGCACTAGATTGGATGGGGCCTTTCCATGATGCAATTAAACCTGTAGTAAAAAAATTATATGAAAGTGTTAAAACAGGTAATGAAGCACAAATATCAATAGATGCCAACTCAAAACCAGACTACAGAGTAGGATTAGAAAAAGAATTACGGGCATTGAGGGAGAGTGAGATGTGGCGTACAGGAGAAACGGTTCGTAAACTCCGCCCAGAAAACGACTAATATCTCTCATTAAAATTTTTACAATTAAAAAAATAGGGTGTGACACTTCATTTATTCAAAGTGACACACCCTAAAATTTCTAAATTGTAATAAATTATTTATATTTATCAAAAATCCATGCACCTTCAGCCCACCCATATTTATTTATTAGGGAAGTCCTAGAATTTCGAGCAGACTGAATATCATTAAACGATGCAGCCACAACTCTATATCCTAAGCCTCCTTTAATAATTCTAGCAGATCCATAACCCTCATTCTTAGCTTGTTGAAGTCTTTGCTCCGCACCAGAAACACTTTCAAATGACCCTACTATAACACTATAACGCTTTACATTATCCAAACTATATTCATCTACAACATTGTTATTATTAGAATTATACGTATATGAGTTATAATTATTATTGCTATTGTTATTATTATTATTTAAATCATTAGTATTTGTGTTCAAATTATTATTGTCATTGTTACTAAGATTCTCATATTGATCAACAGGATTAACTGGTGTTTCTATGTTAACTACAGGTATTTCAGGAGTTTGTGGATTATTTTGAGCATCTTGCGCTTGTTGAGCTTGAGCTTTTTCCCACGCTTTCCTATATGCACTTTCTTGAGTTTTGCAACTAATCAATGAAATTGAAGCAAAAGTAACTACTATAAAAATAGAATTTTTCATAACAATAAAATTTTTAATTTATAATTTTATGCGAATTTACATTTTTAAATTGATTTTACAAAATTACAATACTAAAAAAAAGTTAAACCTATATTTTTTATATGAATAACATTTAATATTAAAATATTTATTTAAATTTTGTATAATCCCAAAAACATAATTGTTCAAATGAAAACGACAAATTTCTTATTAAATTATGTTAAATATGGATATATTAGCTTATAATATATAAAAAATTTGTATTTTTGAAAAAATATATAAAGATGTATTATTCCCATTATTGTTTAACTAAAAATATTATTTATTATGTGTAATACAAAAGGTGTTATTTCCGCATTGATAGGTGGAGCTATAATCGGTGCTGGAATTGCTTTATTGTTTGCTCCAGAAAAAGGTTCTGTTCAAAGAAAAAAAATTTCTGATGTATTATCAAAATATGGAATACGACTAAAGAAAAAAGATCTTGAAGACCTTGTAGAAGATTTAAAAGACTCTGAAATAGCAGATGCTCTTGATGCATAGTGATTAAATGCTGCAACATGTCTTCACATGATAATATTGACATACAAAACACTGTTGACGAAGGTAAAAGGTTGACTAACCTTATTAAGGATTATACCAAACTGGAAATAATCGATAAAGGCTCATCCATCTTATCCACGTTGATAATCATTATTGTGATTATAGCAATTGTTGCAATTGCCATATTCTGTTTTTGTATGGCCTTATATCATTTTCTTTTAGCCAAAACCAATGATCCTTGTCTCAGTTATTCTATAATAGGCATAGCCCTTCTGTTCTTATGTTCAATAATAGTATTGTTGCGTAAATCATTAATTGAAAACCCACTCATTAAGTTTTTAAGCAACGTTCTTTTTAAGAAGAATCATTGAAATGGATGAATATAGAATAAAATCGCGTAAAGATTTGAGATGGTACAAATCCAATGTACTAAAAGAAATCAAATCCTCTGGCAAGGGTCTTAAAACAGCCCTTATTTCTGATTTTTCACCCCAAATCAAAACCCCTACAGGTACTCGTATAAACTATGGCAAAATCATAGATTATGCTTTAATCGCATATAAGGGTTTTGTTTGGAGCAAAAAATTAAGATCATTTTTCAAGAGTAATAAAAAAAGAAGGAGATAATCCTTCTTTTTTTATATAAAATGTTATTGTAATTGCACAATAGTAAAACCTGTACCACCAAAGTCGGGATGTTCGTCTTTAAAAGAGACAACCGCACTAACAGTTGAAAGATATTGCCTGATGAGGCTTCTAAGAATGCCAGAACCAGTGCCATGGAGAATTCTCAATTGTCTCACAGAAGCAATTTGTGCGTCATCTATAAAATATTTTATTGCCTGAACGGCTTCGTCACCTCTCATACCTCTCACATCAATTTCGGGTTTGAAATTTAATGTAGTTTCTCTTATATTGTCTTGAGTTTCCCTGCTTATAAACGTAAATGCTCTCTTTTCTATGTTGGGCTTTGAAGCCAACTCCAAATTACTTAATTTTACATTCATTTGGACTGCACCAAATGCGACCAGAGCATTGTTTAGACCGCTTATCTTAAGCACTTTACCAACAGTTTGTTGACCTATCAGTTTAACAAATGCACCTGTTTTAATGATCTTGTCGCTTTGACTATTGTTAGCTGTATTTTGTGGATTTTTGTCAGCCTTTGTTTTATCCTTTCTTTTTGAATTAGCTTTTCGTTCTTGATGTCTTTTTATTTTTTCCGCTTTCCGTTGTAGTTTCTTTTCGTAATCATCATTTCCCAAATTATTCAAATCAATTTTGAATGTATTAATTTTTCCTCTGGCTTCCAATGTGATTTTTTTGTCCGCTTCCGCTTCTTTAATTTCCTTAATAGTTCGTTCTATGATAGCGTTTGACTTTTCTAAAATATCATTTGCATCATTTTTAGCCTTATTGATTATGTTTGATTTGTCTTCTCTTAACTTTTTCAATTCCTGCTCGTATCTATCTATTGTTTCCTCTAATCTTTTCTCTTTTTTATGAATTTCACTCCGTTTAGTCTCCCAATATTTCTTATCCCTTATAATATCCTGAATATATTTCTCTGAAGATGTATAATCGTTTCCTACAATTTGTGTAGTTTCATCAATAACATCTTTAGGAATTCCGATTTTTCTTGCTATTTCAATAGCAAATGAAGAGCCAGGGTTTCCTATACGTAATTGAAACAACGGACGCATCTCGTTACGATCATATAACATAGCTGCATTAACAATTCCTTCGGTCTCTTGTGCAAATTGTTTCAGATTCTGGAAATGTGTAGTAATCACACCGAAAACCCTTTTATTATTCAGTTGTCTTAGTATCGCCTGTGCCATTGCTCCACCAATCATTGGTTCGGTTCCACCTCCAAACTCATCAATCAACAATAAAGAATCTTCAGTAGAATACTTCATCATCGCTTTCATGTTGTTAAGGTAGGAAGAATAGGTGGAAAGTTCATTTTCTATGCTTTGTTCATCGCCAATAGAGATAAAAATGTCCTTAAAAATACCACATTTACTATTTTCATCTAAAGGGATTGGCATACCACACTGTAACATGTATTGCAGTAATCCAACAGTTTTCAGACAAACAGATTTACCGCCAGCATTCGGTCCTGAAATAATCAATATTCTTTGATTAGGATATGATAATTTAACATCTAATGGAACCACATGTGTTTCTTCCGAATTTTTCTTTTCAATATGTAATTTTAATATAGGATGAAAAGCAGTTTTCCAATCGAGTAGGGGATAGTTTTCTATAAAGGGCTTGACAGAGTTCGTTAAAATAGAAAATTTTGCTTTAGCTCTTATAAAATCTATCCATCCAAGCAATTCGTAACATGACAAAATATCATTAATGTGAGGTCGGATTTCTGTGGATACGGTTTGTAGAATTCTAAGTATTTCCTTTCTTTCTTCATTTTCCAATTCAGTGATTTCATTATTGGCTTCAACTACTTGAGTCGGTTCAATGAAAACAGTTTTGCCGGAATCAGACACATCATGAATAAAACCATTAATCTTTCTTTTATTTGAAGTGGATAACGGAATAACTAATCGACCATCTCTCACAGTCGGAGAAATGTTATTTTCTACAATTCCATCTTTTTGAGCATTCAAAATTATGGTATTCAGTATTTTAGAGATCTTTTTAGCGACAGTTAACTTCTCATTTCTGAATTTATGTAAATTGGGGCTAGCATTATCTTTAATAGAACCATTTTCATCAAGTATTCGGTCAATAATATTACACAGATTCGTGTCAAATCCCTTATCGATTGATAATAAATGTAAATTAGGATATTTATAATCTACATTATTTTCATTTTTTTTATTTAAAAACAATAAAATCGCATTAATAGATTTTAGGGTTTTATTTAGTTCAAATAATTCAGAAGTATGTAAATATGAATTTTCAATTAATAGATGTTTAATAGTTAATCGTAAATCATGGATAACTAAATCCGGAAAATTGTCTTCATTTAAAATTATACAATATTCAAGAGTCTGATTAATTAATTTTTTAATCAAATCAATATCTTTTTCAAATTTCATTGAATCAACGAGTTCTTTGCCCAAAAGAGAGAGACAATAACTTTTAAGGAAATCACGAATGATAATAAATTCTATTTTTTCTTCAAATTTTTTGGGGTAGAGCATATTCTATTCTTTTATAAAACAAATTTAAATATTATTTTTCAAATAGTATTTTGTATAATTCTTATTTTATTAATTAAACATAACCATTATTGTGTTGAACTTTTATGATTGTTTAAAATAATACGTTATTATAGAATAATTTTATTAAAAATACGTTATAATAATAAATAATATTGCTGTGAAAAGAATATTACTAATCATACTATCCTTAGTGTTTGTCATTGTGAAGATTCATTCACAAGAATTACCAGAAAATAATCTGGTAACAATAATGGGTCACATTATAGATGATCAAAAAGAGTCAGTTTCATTTGCATCTGTAAGAGTTGAAGGAACTGGTACAGGTACATTATCAGATATAAATGGAAATTATAAATTTTCATGTGCTTCATCCGACTCCATGGTTGTGATTTTTTCCATGGTTGGTTATGAAACTCGTAAACGCATACTAAGAAATCCAACAGACACAGTAAGATTAAATGTTATGATTCCTAATGTTGGATTTAACATTAATGAGGTTCAAGTAACAGAAATCCGAAGCCAAACCTCCAGTATGACCGACATAAGCTTAGATGACTTTCGTCATTTGGGAAACGCATCAGGAAATAGTGTTGAGCAAATAATAGCAACACAGTCAGGAGTAAGCACTCATAATGAATTAAGTTACCAATACAATGTACGAGGCGGTTCGTTTGATGAAAATTCTGTGTATCTTAATGGAATTGAGGTATATCGACCATTATTGATAAGAGCCGGCCAACAAGAAGGTTTAAGCATTATTAATCCAGATATGGTTCATAGCATCGGTTTTTCAGCCGGTGGATTTGAACCTAGATATGGAGATAAGATGTCTTCAGTTTTGAGTATAGAATATAAAAAGGTAAATAAGACCGAAGGCTCTATTTCCGCTTCACTCTTAGGTGGCAGTGCATATTTAGGTATTGGCAACAACAAATACAGTTGGACTAATGCAATTCGTTATAAAACAACAAGTTACCTATTAGGCACCTTGGATACCAAAGGTGAATATGAACCAAAAGATATTGATTATCAGACATATTTCAGTTGGATGCCATCTAAACGATTTACATTAGATATAATCGGTAATATATCAAATAATGACTATAAGTTTACTCCATCAGACCGTAAAACGACATTCGGAACATCAGAGATTGTAAAAGAATTTAAGGTTTATTTTGACGGTCAAGAGCAAGATAATTTCAAAACACTTTTCGGTTCTGCCGCAGCTACATACAAATTTAATGAAAATAACGAATTAACATTCAATATATCTGCCTTCAAGACACAAGAAAAAGAGACTTTTGACATAAGTGGAGAATATTGGCTCAGTACCCAAGAATATGAAACTGCTCTTGGAATAGGCAAATATATGGAACATGCAAGAAACAGCTTGGATGCTTCTGTCATTAACTTTGGATTAACAGGGAGAAGCCGAACAAAAGACCATGATATCAGGTATGGTATATTACTTAAAAAAGAGAAAGTTGAAGAAAAGATGAGAGAATGGGAAATGAGAGATTCTGTAGGGTACTCACTCCCCCACTCTTCCAATGATTTGAGTTTGATATACAATTTAGTGTCTGTCAATCAAATAAATACAACTAGGATGGAGTCATTTATACAAGACAAATGGATAAAAGAGTTTGATGAGGGAATGATGATTCTGAATTATGGATTAAGAGTTTCCAATTGGTCTTGGAATAAAGAATGGCTTGTCAGTCCACGTGCAACAGTCGCATTTATCCCATCTAAGAATGACAATTTCACTTTCCGTTTTTCTACAGGAATATACTACCAAGCACCATTCTACAAAGAATTAAAAGACACTTTGACTGTAAATGGAAATACAATAGTTCAGCTAAATAAGAACATAAAATCTCAAAAATCCATTCATTTTGTATTAGGAGGAGAATATAAATTTAAAATTAATGACCGCCCATTTAAGGCAACAGCGGAAATATACTTCAAATCCCTATCGAACCTTATTCCATATAATGTTGATAATGTAAGAGTAGTTTATTATGGTAGCAACATGGCAGACGGCTATGCAGCAGGACTTGACTTGAAAATATATGGAGAGTTTGTCCCTGGCACTGACTCATGGGTTAGTATCGGAATTATGAAAACAGAAGAAAAAATAAATGGAATAAAAGTGCCAAGGCCGACAGATCAACGTCTAAATGCTTCTATTTTTTTCAGTGATTATTTCCCTGGTACAGACAAGTGGAAGATGACTCTTAGAGGACATTATGCAGGTGGTTTGCCATTCGGTCCACCACATACGGGGAGAGAAAATCAATTTTTTAGAATGAAATCATATCGTCGTGTTGACATTGGACTATCGTATAGATTATTAAATAATGAAAACAAACATATAAAATCAGGACTGGGAAGAGCATTTAAAAATATTTGGTTAGGAATAGATGCTTTTAATGTGTTAGGTATCAGCAATGTGAATTCATATTATTGGGTGACAGATATTACAAATCACCAATTTGCTGTTCCCAATTATTTAACCGGCAGACAAATTAATGCAAGAATATTATTAGAATTTTAAAATATTTTTTAACGTAAAAAAAACGCCCCATGATTGAGGCGTTTTTATATTATTATTTAGAAAATTATTATGCATTAACTTTTGCCATGTGCGCAATAAGTTCAAGTACTTTGTTAGAATAACCTATCTCGTTATCATACCAAGATATAACCTTGACGAAATTCTCTGTAAGATAAACACCTGCATTAGCATCAAATATTGAGGTGTAAGTACATCCTAGGAAGTCAGAGCTAACAACTGCGTCTTCGGTGTAAGCTAGTACCCCCTTCAATTCACCTTCAGCAGCTTCTTTCATAGCCTTACATATATCCTCTTTTGATGCAGGTTTCTCAAGGTTAACAGTAAGGTCAACAACAGATACATCAAGAGTAGGAACACGCATTGAAATACCAGTAAGTTTACCATTCAAAGAAGGGATTACTTTACCAACAGCTTTAGCAGCACCTGTTGAAGAAGGTATGATGTTACCAGACGCAGCACGTCCACCTCTCCAGTCTTTTAAAGAAGGACCATCTACAGTTTTTTGGGTAGCAGTTGTGGAATGAACAGTAGTCATCAAACCATTTACGATACCAAACTTATCATGCAGCACCTTAGCAATAGGAGCAAGACAGTTTGTTGTACAAGAAGCATTTGAAACGAACTGAGTTCCTTTTTCATATTTATCAAAATTCACACCACAAACAAACATTGGAGTATCATCCTTAGAAGGAGCTGACATAACAACATATTTAGCACCAGCATCTATGTGAGCTTGAGCTTTTTCCTTTGTAAGAAATAAACCTGTAGATTCAACCACATATTCAGCACCTACAGCATCCCACTTCAAGTCAGCAGGGTTACGTTCTGCGGTAACGCGTATTACTTTTCCATTAACAATCAGCTTACTGTTTTCAACATCTGCTTCAATAGTACCGTCGAATTGCCCGTGCATAGTGTCATATTTAAGCATATAAGCTAAATAATCAACTGGACAAAGGTCATTAATACCTACAATTTCAATATCAGAACGAGTCTGAGCAGCACGGAATACGAAACGACCGATACGTCCGAATCCATTAATACCAACTTTTGTTGCCATTCTATTAATAATTTAGTGATTAAAAATAATATTTATAAACTTAAGTTATTATCCACAATTACATCTTTCTGCCGTGGCACAGGCAAAAAACATAAATACAAAACATAAAAGTAGTATTATTCCAAATACCTTCTCTTTCATTATTTTAATTGCATCAACATAAATATGCTTTTTATAAGCGTATTTTTGATATTTTCTTTATTATTAATTGCAAAGTTACAAATAATTATTTTAACTTTGCATAAAGATATTATTTTTTTAATCATAAATTTTATTAATTATGGGATTTATTAAAGAATTCAAAGAATTTGCCACACGTGGCAATGTAATGGACATGGCTGTCGGTGTTATCATTGGTGGTGCATTTGGTAAAATTGTATCTTCACTCGTTGACGATGTAATTATGCCTTTGGTTGGTACTTTAGTTGGAAATAATTTTGCAGACTTATCTGTGGAAATAAATGGTGCTACAGTCAAATATGGTACATTTATACAGAACATCGTTGATTTCTTAATTATTGCATTATGTATTTTCATAATGATTAAGGCAGTAAACAAACTAACCAAGAAGAAAGCAGAAGAACCTGCTCCAGATCCAGAACCGACAAATGAAGAAAAGCTACTTGGTGAAATCCGAGATTTACTTAAAAAGAAATAAAATATTTTTTCTTTAAACAGCAAGGGCGTCAAAGAATATTTTGACGCCCTTGCTGTTTCTTTTATTCAGATTGAAAATGGTGACAATTTATTTAGTATATATATTTACCAAACCATCTTTAACACCAGTGCTATGAGCAACAACAGTTATTTCCCCCGCATCATTTGTTGACATTATTCCTATGGAAAGCATGCCATTAAAAAAATGCATACGTGGAACAGTAAAACTCTCCAAACTAGTTGGGTTTCCATTACAAATTCCTTTAAACACACCATTTCCATATACGGACACATCTATTAAATTATCAGCAGTTGGGCAAAAATTCCCATCTTTATCGACCATATATGCAGTAATGAATGCCATATCCTCACCATCAGCTGTAATTACACTTCTATCAGCCTTTAACTCAATATGATGTGGCTTGCCAGATGTAAATACATGCTCTTCTCCTCTTTGTATCCCCATTTCATCATATACAATAACCTTTAATTCTCCTGGTTCATATACAACATTATTCCACCTAAGTCTATATCTGTCAAGCAACTCTGTGTTATTATTAAAATTCATCTCATCTGTGTGCTTTTTACTTATTTTACCCTGGCTCTTTCCATTTACAAACAATTCGGCTGTAGGATAATTTGTATAACAATAAACTGGGGTAATCAAACCTTCACGGCCTTCCCAATTCCAATGCGGAAGAAGATGTATCGTTTGGTCTTGTTTATTCCAATGTGATCTATATAGATAATACCTGTCTTTCGGCAGACCCGCTAAATCAAAAATACCGAAATAACTACTTCTGCTTGGCCAATATTCGTCATAAGGAGTAGGCTCTCCCAAATAATCAAATCCAGTCCAAACAAATTCTCCTATTACCCATTCTTTATCATCTTGTAACACCCAATCTTCTTCGGGAAGATTACTCCACCAACAATATTCAACATCATAACTGGAACATTGTCCATCATCATATTGATAATTCTTACGTAATTCTACAGGAAATTTATAAACACCACGTGAAGATAAAGTTGATGCAGTTTCACTGCCCAGAAGGAACCCATGACGTAGTTTAGAATATGCCATTTCATATTTATTCGTCCTATAATTCATGCCGGGTATATCTAAAACTTGTGCGTAACCAGTAGATAGTGCATTGTCAATTCTGTCCATTCCTGCAGTAACAGGCCTTGACTTATCTAAATAATGAACCCAATTCTGCATCTTACGTGCAAGTTCATTGCCATTTGCCATACCTTGTTCTGGTATTTCATTTCCAATTGACCACATAATAATAGAAGGATGTAGCCGATTAGCCAAAACAAGATTTTCCAAATCTCGTTTCCACCAATCTTTGAAATATAAAGAATATCCATTCTTACATTTAGGATAAATCCACATATCGAAACTTTCAGCCATTACCATAATACCCAGAGAATCGCATAGTTCCATTTGCCATTGAGATGGTATATTATGACTCGTTCTGATGGCGTCACACCCCATGGTTTTCAACAAAACAAGCTGATGACAAAGGGCAGCTCTATTAATAGCCGCTCCCAACATCCCCAAATCATGATGTAAGCACACACCTTTAATTTTACGAGGATTTCCATTTAATGTAAACCCATGTTCTTCAGACACCTTAATGTTTCTAATACCAAATTTAACCGTTTTTGTGTCATGGGTTATAATAATATTCCCACTTTCATCTTTTTCTATCAATTTTAATTCCAAATCATATAAAACAGGATTCTCAGGACTCCAAAATTCCACATTATGAACTTTATTATATTTTATAATGTGATTATCTTTAACAATGAATTCTTTATTCAAATCAAGAAAATCACTAGAAGTAATATTCAAATATATATTACGATTTTTATATTCCCCTAATAAATCAACCTCCAACTTTAAATCTGCTGTATAATCATTATTATTTATTGATTCTGTTTCAACATTTATTCCCCATTCTTTAAAAGAATTGGAAAATGTTGATATAAGTTTCACTGGCCGATATAATCCGGCTCCAGGATACCAACGACTACTCTCCGGTAAATTTTCTAATCTAACAGCAATTACATTATCAGAATTTTTAATAACAAATGATGTTATATCAATAACAAAAGGAGTGTACCCATACTTCCATTCTTCAGCTATCTTACCATTAATATAGACCTTAGGGGAGGACATTGCTCCATCAAAATTCAAAAAATACCTATCAAATTTACCATCTATATAAACGTGTTTTCTATACCACCCTACTCCAATCCAAGGAAGTGCTCCCGACCGACCAGTTTTTTCAGAAGCAATAGTTTCTCCATTTTGTTCGATTGCAACAACCTGCTTGTCAAATTCTTTATCAAATGGTCCAGCAATTGCCCAATCGTGTGGTACACACACAACTTCCCATGACGTGTCATCAAAATCCACATAAGAATTTATTATATTATCTTCATGTGAAAAAAGCCAATTGTTTTTTAAATATATTTCTTGTCTTTGGGAAAAAACAAAAGAATTGTACATCACGAATATAAAAAATGAAAATAGTTTTAACCACATAATATTATCCGTTAAAAAAAAATAAATTTAATTTAATATATTCATAATAGCCTTATAAAATTGCGTTAACGCACCATCTGTATATAGGATGCATAAAGTATACAACAACCTTCTATTATTAATAATTCTATTTTATCATGAGTAATTAAATCACATAAAGTATTTCGAGTCTTTAGATTTATTATTTAAAAAAAATAGAAATTGCAAGAATTGAGGCTGAACCAAGACAACAAGAAACACCATATCGTATATATCGATCATACCGGTATAATGTTTCTTGGAAATCACTTGATTTATAATCCCCCAATGCATCTATTTAGACATCTTAGCCCAATTATCTCTCAGTCCAACTGTTTTATTAAACACCATTTTATCAGATGATGAATCATAATCAATTGTAAAATAGCCAATCCTTTGAAACTGAAGATAATCTAACGGTTTGAATTGTGAAAGATACTTTTCTACATAACAATTATTTCTAACCTCTAAGGAATTCGGGTTAAGAAGGTCTCTAAAATCTCGTTCATCTGAACTTGGATTTTCAACAGAAAACAAACGATCATACATTCTAACTTCCGCATTCATACAGTGATCACAACTAACCCAATGTAATGTGGCCTTAACCTTTCTATTTGCATCAGGCATACCACTTTTAGTCATTGGATCATATTCACAATAAATTTCTTCTATAATTCCTTCATCGTTTTTTTTGAAACCAGTACATTTTATAATATATGCATTTTTTAGCCTAACTTCCCTTCCAACACTTAATCTATAAAATTTTTTAGGTGCATCCTCCATAAAATCATCCCTCTCAATCCATAAAAATTTACTGAATTCAATTTTATGGGTCTTACTATTCTCGTCTTCTGGATTATCAATAGCATCCATTTGTTCCACTTTACCATCTGGATAATTTGTAATCACAAGTTTTACAGGATTAATAACAGCACTTACCCTTGTAGCTTTTTTGTTAAGGTCTTCTCTTGCAGCAGCTTCCAACATGGCATAATCATTCAAGGCCTCATATTTGGTATACCCAATCATGTCAATAAATTTCCTAATAGCTTCTGGACTATATCCCCTTCGTCTAAAACCGCAAATGGTAGGCATTCTAGGATCATCCCATCCATTAACTAGCCCCTCTTTAACCAATGTCAGCAATTTCCTCTTTGACATAACCGTATAAGTTAAATTTAAACGGTTAAATTCAATTTGTTTTGGACGATTATCGTCGAGTTCCTTACCGTCTTTTAATTCATCTATAAAATAATTGTAAAGAGGTCTATGTACTTCGAATTCCAAGGTACAAATTGAATGTGTAACACCTTCAAAAAAGTCACTTTGTCCATGTGCAAAATCATACATTGGATAAACATTCCATTTGTTTCCTGTTTTATGGTGAGGTATTTTAATAATTCTATAAATAATAGGATCCCTAAAATGCATATTAGGATTAGTCATATCAATTTTAGCACGTAGGACCATTCTTCCTTCTTCAAATTCTCCTTTATTCATTCGTTCAAATAAATTCAAACTTTCTTCAACCGGTCGATTCCTATATGGACTTTCCAAGCCAGGTGATTGAGGTGTTCCTTTTTGAGCATTAATTTCCTCTTTACTTTGTTCGTCAACATACGCTTTACCTTCTTTAATTAACTTAATTGCAAAATCCCACAATTTAGGAAAGTAGTCAGATGCATAGTATATATTATCCCATCTAAAACCAAGCCATTTTATATCCTCTTTAATAGCATCGATGTATTCAACATCCTCTTTAGATGGATTTGTATCATCAAATCGTAAATTACAACTGCCACCAAATTTTTCAGCAAGTCCAAAATCCATGCAAATGGCTTTTGCATGTCCAATGTGTAAATACCCATTAGGTTCTGGCGGAAAACGGGTTTGTAACCTTCCTGAATTTTTACCATTTTCCAAATCTTTCTTTACAATTTCTTCAACGAAACTAATTGGTTCGTATTTTTCGCAATTATCCTTATTAGTATTCATATATAATAATATTATTTTAAAATATGCAAATATACAAAAAATATTGGATAACAATTATTATTAATGTGAAAAAGAAATAACATGATGAACATTTTCAATGACAACAGAAAAAAAATATGAAAAAGACGTCTTATTAAGAATGAATATTTAATAAAATGATAAATAACAAAAATTAAAATATAATTTAAATATAAATGTTGCTAAATAACAGAAACATGTTATTTAACATATAATTAATATTTGAAATCAGATACAAAAATCACTAAATTTGCATTGTTATCCTGAAAATAATCTTTTTACCTTAAAAACTAATACCTATTGAAAGAAAAAAAGTGCTTCTCTGAGAAGAGAGGCACTTTAATATAATAGATATTAATAAAAAGAAATATAAACATGAAAAAAATCATTTATTTCCACGGCTTTGGATCATCTGGGTCTAGTGGTACAGTTGAAACCTTACGTAAATTACTACCAAATGTTCAAATTATTGCTCCCGATATTCCTATCGATCCATTTGATGCACTTCCATTTTTGACAGACCTGTGTAATAACGAAAGACCAGATATTGTAATTGGTACAAGTATGGGTGGTATGTATGCTCACCAAATGAAAGGCTATAAGCGTATATGCATAAATCCAGCATTAAATATGTCAAAAATGAGCAAGGTATTAAAAACTGGTACGTATAAATTTTTTAATAGACGCAAGGACAACCAGCAAGAGTTTACAATTACAAAAACAATAATTCAGCATCATTATCAAATTGAACTTCAACAATTTAAAAACATATCAGAAGCAGATAAGATAAATTGTTATGGACTATTTGGGATATTTGATAAAACAGTAAACACATATGATCTATTTCGGAAACACTATCCTAATGCACAACGATTTGAAGGAGAGCATAGGTTAAATGAAAAGATAATTAAAAAAACATTGATTCCACTAATTAATGAACTGTTAAATTAAATCAGAATCGATTTAATCCCATTTCATCGTTGTTGATGGTCCCTTTATACTCATCATAAAAGATGAGCCGAATATTATAACGGAAGATATCACAGCAACTCCAACATTAATTAGCAATACATATAACCAATTAATTTCAATAGGAACAGCATCTATATAATAAGTAGATGGATCCAATTTCACAACTGAAAACAATTTCTGTATGGTGCAAAATAATAATGCTATAAAATCCCCAACGATTATGCCTTTACCCACCAGCATAACAGCAAAACCAGAAAAAATCCCCCTTATAGTATTATTGTTACAACCTAAAGCTTTCAAAAGTCCAATCATCTGGATTCTTTCCAACATAACTATCAATAAACCCGCCATAACAGTAAATCCGCCAATAACCATCATCAGCACCAAAATCATAACAACATTCATATCTAAAATATCAAGCCAAGAAAAAATAGCAGGCGATAATTCATACATAGAGTAAGCGCTATAATTATTTAATAAATCACCATGATTAACTGATTCAATTAAATAATTCATGGTTTTCGAAACATTATATACATTATCTAAAATAATTTCAACTCCAGTAGATTCTTTTGTGTTCCAACTATTTAATTTTCTAACAGTATAAATATCAGTAATACAGACTTGACTATCAAATTCATCGAGATGTGTATCAAAAATACCAGCGACTTCTAATTTTCTAGCACGAATATTTGAATTTGAGCTGTCAAAAAAATAAACTAATACTTTATCGTGAACTTTTAGCTTCAATTCGTTAGCATTAGTCAATGACAAAAGGATAGCTTGTGATGACTTTTCTGATGAAAAACATGGAATAGAACCTTGAACAAGATATTTTTGAAAAAAATCCATGCTATATCCCTCTCCCACTCCCTTTATCACCACTCCTTTAAAATCATCATTAGTTTTAATTAAACCTGTTTTATTAGCAAATACTTGATATTTTACAATATGTGATGCTTTATTTAAAATTTTTATTAAACTATCATCAACCAACACAGGTTCCATTTCCGCTTCAATTCCCTGATGATGATTAAGTATTTGTATATGAGACTTAAAACCAACGACCTTTTCACCGACCTCCCTTTTGAAGCCTAAAACCACAGATACGCTTAATATCATAACAATTATTCCAACAGAAATACCTGCTATCGCAACAACTATAGCAGGTCGGGAAAAAGTATTATTTCCAGATTTAGCCTTATAAATACGTTTGGCGATGAAAAATTTGAATCTCATAATAACACATTATTCTACTCTCCCGGGATACACTTCAAGCGCTTTTCTTAAAATTAAAAGAGCGCGTTCCAAATCATCTTTCTTCAGAACGTATGCAATACGAGCCTCGTTCTTTCCTGCTCCCGGCGTAGTATAAAACCCACTAGCTGGTGCCATCATAACCGTCTCACCCTCATAATTAAAATCAGACAACAACCATGCGCAGAATCTTTCACAATCGTCTACAGGCAGTTTAGCTACAGTATAAAAAGCACCCATCGGAATAGGAGAATAAACACCTGGAATACGATTTAATCCATCTATTAAACATTTTCTTCTTTCCACGTATTCATCATATACAGCCCTATTATATTCATCAGAGGCCTCCAAAGATGCTTCAGCTGCAATTTGACCTATTAAAGGAGGAGATAAGCGTGCTTGACAGAACTTCATTACAGCATTACGTACCGACTCGTTTTTAGTAATCAATGCACCTATTCTTATACCGCACTCTGAATAACGCTTAGAAACAGAATCTATCAAGACAACATTTTGTTCAATCCCCTCTAAATGGCATGCAGAAATATACGGGGATCCTGTATAAATAAATTCTCTATACACTTCATCGGAAAATAAATATAGATCATATTTCATAACCAAATCTCTTATTTGGTTCATCTCTCGACGTGTATACAAATAACCGGTAGGGTTATTAGGATTGCATATCAAAATCGCACGAGTACGTTCATTTATTAATTCCTCGAACTTTTCAACTTTTGGTAATGAAAAACCTTCTTCAATTGTTGTAGCTATTGTCCTTATAACGGCACCTGCAGAAATAGCAAATGCCATATAATTAGCATATGCAGGCTCTGGTACAATTATTTCATCTCCAGGATTTAAACATGATAGAAAAGCAAATAACACAGCCTCTGACCCACCGGTAGTTACTATTATATCATCAGGTGTAAGTTGAATATCATATTTAGCATAATATTTAACCAATTTCTCTCTATAACTTCTGTAACCTTGACTAGGGCTATATTCAAGAATATTTCTATCAATGTTTTTAATGGCATCTATTGCCTCTTGGGGTGTTGGCAAATCTGGCTGTCCAATATTCAAATGATAAACCTTTATACCTTTACGTTTTGCAGAATATGCTAAAGGTGCTAATTTCCTTATTGGCGAACTTGGCATTTCATTGCCCCGAACTGAAATAACTGGCATATTATAATCGATTAATTTGATTAATAATATGCAAAGATACTATAAAACGTCCAATAAAACATAAAAAAAATATTATTTCATTAGAATTTTCCATTCTTTAGCGTTATTTTTGCATAAAATTTAATAATATAATTAAAAATGTAATAATGAAAGTAGGAATAATACAACAATCATGTTCAGCAAACATCAATGCCAATATAAAAAGAATAATAGGTGGAATCGAACAAGCCGTTAATAAAGGGGCTGAATTAATTGTTTTACAAGAACTGCACAACTCACTATACTTTTGTCAAATTGAAGATCCACAATATTTTGACCTTGCAGAAACCATACCTGGCAAATCTACTGTTCTATTTAGTTCTATTGCAAAAAGATTCAGTATAGTTATAGTAACATCCTTGTTTGAAAAACGTACTTCGGGATTATATCATAATACTTCAGTAATAATTGACAAAGATGGTCGTATAGCAGGTAAATACAGAAAGATGCATATCCCTGACGATCCGGCATATTATGAGAAATTTTATTTTACTCCAGGTGACATCGGTTTTCATCCAATAAAAACATCTATAGGTGTTCTTGGAGTTCAAGTATGTTGGGATCAATGGTATCCAGAAGGTGCTCGTCTTATGGCATTGGAAGGTGCTGAAATATTAATATATCCAACTGCAATAGGATATGAAAGTACAGATACTCCGGAAGAAAAAGAACGACAAAGAAGAGCATGGCAAACAATTCAAAGAGGACATGCCATAGCAAACAATCTACATGTTATTGCTGTAAACAGATGTGGTTATGAACCAGACCCATCAGGCCTTACAAATGGAATCACATTTTGGGGTAGTTCTTTTGTTGCCGGTCCTCAGGGAGAAATTATATATGAATCTCCTGCAAATAAAGATGACATAGCCGTAGTTGAGATAGATACATCCAAAACAGAAACAGTAAGAAGATGGTGGCCATTTTTTAGGGACAGAAGAGTTGATAGTTATGGATATATAACATCAAGATTTGTAGATAAATAGCTAAATCAAATATTATCAGATAAAAATTATATTATTAATACCATTGAATAGCGCTAGAATAAGAACTTTTCTTGTCATATTTTAAAGCGTCCGTTAATGTACTTGCATTTGCGCGCATTGTAACATGATAAGAAGTATATGGACCAAATACAAATCCTGCAGATATATTAAAGCAATGCATATCTCTCGACACATTCACTGTTGTCATGGACAGTTCATTATTTGTGAAATCCCATCCAGATGAAAAATTAATTATCCAATTGGTTGAAAGTCGAACGTTTCCAGAGAAATTTAGGTTATGAATAAACTTAAAGGGATATCTCATGTTTTTTATGTTAATCTTTCTTGAACGATCTTCTGCCATTGTTATACCATATGAAACAGAAAAAGACCATGGGATACTAAACGGCATATATCCATCGTCGTCTAAGCCGTTATTATTTTGATTAACATTTGATTCTTGAGGATTATCTAAATCATTTTCTTCATTCTCATTATTCGTCAAATCCTCATCTTCTTCTCTATGTAATAATTTATTAAGGCTTTTCATCCAGTTTTTCCAAGTCTGATTGTTAAAAGTATACGACAAATTCTTTGACAATCCTTGAAATCTGCCAAATCTCCCATAAGACCATTCTGTACGATTTCCTACCACAACTCTCCCATTGTCATCGAACTCATATGCATAAGTCATCCAAGTAGTGTTTAAATTTAATGCAAATTTACCCCATTTAAGACGAATACGAGTAGACAAATTGCTCCATGGTTGAGTTTTTGCAGCAAGGTTGTATGATAAACTAGCACCAAGTTCATCAATAATACTTATTTTTTTTATACCAGTAGAGTCATTGTCGCTTTTTATCTTCATTTCAATATTATTAGAAATATCAAATGAAACCGATCCTGTACGCCCTCTACCAGGGACACCATAAAGTGAACCAGCAAATGGAGAATATTCTACAAGTGAAACATTTCCATCAGCATCAGTTTTAGCATATGTCTTATAATATCCAAAACGAGTTGAACCAAAATCAGGTGAATAAGTAAATGACACAGAGGGTGTTAAGACATGCCGAACCATTTGTATTTTATCACCCCAAATTTTATGATTTGGTTTATAAAACACATATAATTTAGTATTTGCCGATAAACTTAAATTATAATTATATACTCTGTTAAATCCATAAACAGTATCTCTTACAAGCTCCTGTCGTTCCATATCCCAACTTTGATTAACTTTTCTAGAATACCATCGTTCTGTATAATTAAATGAAGGAACGATATTAATATAATTAAACAGTTGAAACGATGCAGAAATAGGAATAGAATGTCTCATTCCGTTATTCCAATCTTTTATGAGATTGCTGTGAAGAAGCTGATCTTCTTTTGTTGTAATACTATTTGAAAGAGTACCGGAATAACTCAATGATATTTTCTCATACCATCTTTGCTTACCAACCTGCACAGCTCTCTTAAAAGGATAAAATTTCTGTAAACTTATACTCAAATTAGGAAGAGTAAGTGAAATCGTAGAATCCCTCATATTCTGAGATATATTAAAACTAGAAGATAAGCTTAAACCAATTTTGGGAAATGACCTTGAATAGCTAATTGAAGAAGTTCGAGTACTTTGAGCGTATGAGGTGGGATTATATAGACTTGTCAGATTATTACGTTCATAACTCTGGGTTGCAAAATTAATACTAGCAGAAAAAGAACTATTTGGATTCATTTTTGAATCTTGTCTATGACTCCATTGTAATTTAAAATTCTTTTCAACCGAATAATCGGGTAAATTTTTTTCGCCCAATTTTGTAACCTGATAATTGAAATAGAAGTTTCCAGAATATTTATAACGTTTCTTATATGTAGTTTGAGCCCCAATTCCCCACGACCCCTTAGTGAAAATTTCACCAGTAATTTTCAAATCCCAATAGTCACTAATTGCAAAATAATATCCACCATCACGTAAATAAAAACCACGAGAGTTTTCATCGCCATAACTTGGTAAAATAAAACCTGAGCTATATTTACTGGTAAAAGGGAAATACGCAAAAGGAATAGCAAGAGGCAAAGGGACATCTTCAACAACCAACCAAGCTGGTCCAGAGAACACGTCTTTACCTGTATGTACTTTAGCTCGGCTTAAGGCGATATAAAAATGCGGATGTTCTTCATCACATGTTGTGTACCTACCATGCCTTAAAAAAAGTTCATTGTCGGCTCCTTTTTTTGTTTCCTCACTATATAGAAAACCTTCTTGTTGCTCTGTTGTAACATTAGTAATAAAACCCTTGCGGGTTTCGAAATTATACGTCATAGTTTCAGACTCATATTCATCCCGCCCTTGCTTGAAAATAGGTTTACCATATAACCTGCCTAAACTGTCTAATACACCTATTGCATGTACCATAGAGCTATCAATATTCATTGTAATATTTTCCGCAGTAAGTGTAATGTTCTGATAATCAACTTTCCCGTTTCCGTATAAATATGCATTCTTGGTATCCATAAAAAAAACAATAGAATCTTTTGCTTCATAAGCAACAGGATCTTCAAGTTGAGATTTCTTTTGTTTTTGTATAGAATCTTCTACGTAAGCAATAGAATCATTCCATTGAATACCCCTACCTTGTTGAAGGTTATTCATATTAATAATGTTTACAGAAGGATTAAATTCATTTGGTGTTGGCGAAACTGTATCATTAGATAAAAATGTAAGCATGTTATAATCTGTATACATAACATGTTTACATATTTTATCAAAAGATAAAGCATGTATGTTTTCAACTATAATATTAAAAAATATTATAGAAATAAACATCAATATCTTAATATTACTTCTCAAAATAAAAAAATACAGACACGATAAATTTAGTCCAATGATTATAAATGCTAAAATTAAACATTATTAAGGAGCATATTCTATACTTAACTACCCAAAAGACATAAGAAGTAATATCCCCTTTTAATATTACTATTTTATTAAAGAATTCCTAATTCGTATAATTTTAATTTGCAAAAATACTCAATAATATTGTAATATCAAAACCACAATTTGGAAAAATAAATTTTTAATAATTAAAAACGTATAAAAACATATAATATAGTAGGATTTATCATAAACACATATTGTTTAATTCATCTTCATTTCCGTTAAACAAATTTAAATCAACGAACCCTTCAATACCATCTACATGTCCAGCATCTGTATGTTGCCAAAAATTCCAATTACCGACATAAGTCAAAGAGTCCACGTAATAGTGCGCAATCCAATATGGATATTGCTCAAAAAAATTATCTTGCAAAAATTGACTTTTAAAATTATATGATGCATAAATAATAGGCTTAATTCTATAATAATTTTCAGTATATATGAGCCAATTACGAATCTCAGTTTTCAGTCTAAAAGCATCATTTGCAAATTGAATTTCTTTATCAAATTCAATATCTAGCACAGGAGGGAGATCGCCTTTTTGTAACTTAACAGTTGAACAAAAGTATTTTGCCTGATTAATGCCAGAGCTATGAGAAGAGAAGAAATGATATGCCCCTCTTTTAATATTGTGATTTTTGGCACTTTTAAAATTAAAATAAAACAAAGAATCACAATCTTCACATCCTTCAGTTGCTTTAATAAAAACAAAATATAAAGATTGATTATTAATCTTAGACTTTTTTAGTCTTTGCCAATCAATTTTTTTCTGATAATGTGATATATCAATCCCTCTAATTTCCCCATTTGGAAAATTAATATCCCCATAAATAGCTTTCCAACGAAAAGAATATGGCTTTACAAAATTAGAATAAAAGAAATAACAATATGTGAAGATAATTCCTAAAAATAAAGTCCACAAAATAGAATTAGGTATTTTACGAATTAAATACCATACCTTATTTATTATATATATAATTCTATTTTTCAATGAAGACAAAATTGTAATATTATTAAAAGCGTATAGTAAAATAAATATTCTACTATACGCTTTATTATTAATAAAGCATTAAATTATTTGACATGCTCTAACTTTAATGTAATAGTTGGTTGATCGCATACTTCCGTAGGCCCAAAATATTGAATAGGACCAGGATAAACATAATCAGTTTTGCGAGCCCATTCATCACGATGTTCGTTAAAAAATTTAAACGGCGCACCATCTAATTCAACCAAAGCTTTACGAATAACCGGTTTCATTGTTGCATTTCTTCTTTCCATATTCATCATCATAGTTATAGGCACTCCACCAGCAACCCATTCAGAAGCGGGTTCAGTCGTATTTTTTATAATAGACATATACCCGGTTTTTCCTACTGCAATTAATCTTGATGCATTATAACCTAGTGAGTAACAATAATCTGCATCATAATTAGATGGTGCAGCACAACGTCCTTCATATCCAAAAAAATGATGTTGGGTTGCAAATTTACCTTTATAAATACCTTCGTTTTTCCAATGAGCCAACTTCACCGCAACCATTCTAGACAATAGTTTTTCAGTTTCAATTAATGAAACCTGAACATTTCCATGAGGGTCACGATCAAGTGCTAATTGAGAAGCGACATCGGTTGGTAGTGAATTAAAAACTTCTAAATTCTCTTTTGACAAATGAGTCTTCACAAAATCAATTTGTGCATCTCTATTTATGGCTTTAGCTTCATCTTTAGCTAATATATCATTAAGTTCAGAAATTAATTTTTTTATAGCAGGTATAAACTCTATTAAACCTTCAGGAATAAGCACTGTGCCAAAATCATTTCCATCTTCAGACCTTGTAACAACAGCTTTAGCTATATACTCCACCACATCATCTAATGACATGGCCTTTGCTTCGACTTCTTCACTAATCAAGCAGATATTTGGCTGACACTGAAGAGCACATTCAAGCGCAATATGGCTGGCCGAGCGGCCCATTAATTTTATAAAATGCCAATATTTTCTGGCAGAGTTACAATCACGTTGAATATTACCAATTAATTCTGAATAAGTTTTACAAGCAGTATCAAAACCGAATGAAGTTTCTATTTGCTCGTTTTTTAAATCACCATCAATTGTTTTTGGGCATCCGATTACCTGAACTCCATAATTATGTGAAGCATAATATTCTGCCAACACACAAGCATTTGTATTAGAATCATCTCCGCCGATTATAACTAAAGCACTAATATTTAATTTTTTGAGGATTTCATAGCCTTTTTCAAATTGTTCGTCTTTCTCAAGTTTAGTTCTACCGGAACCAATAATATCAAATCCACCAGTATTGCGATATTCATCAATAATAGAATCAGTCAATTCCATATAATTGTGATTAACAAAACCACCTGGTCCAAGAATAAATCCAAACAATCTTGATTGTGGATTTATTGATTTTATCCCATCAAACAAACCGGAAATGACATTGTGTCCCCCAGGAGCCTGTCCACCTGACAAAATAACTCCTACATTTACAGGCTCTTTAGGCATTGATTGACTTTCAACAAATTCTATTACAGGCATTCCATAGGTATTAGGGAATTGAGCCTGAATCTCTTTCTGATTTCCAACTGATTGAGTTGGTTCACCCTCTTTAGCAGCAACTGGTCCCTTGAGGGCTTTGGGCAATTTAGGCTGATAAGCTGAGCGTGCTATTTGTAAATTACTTTTCATATAATATTTGATTAATAAAAATGTTATTTATGCAAATTTACTCTATTTTTTGTAATCCAACAAATTAATATTAAATTTGTTTAAAATTAAAATATTAATGATTAAAAAACATCAATATCATCATATAAAACATCGTCACCCTCTTCTTCTCTTGGAATGGCCTTGTTATTTAAGTCATTATTTGTAGCATCATTTAACAATTCATTAATATTAATACCATAAGTTGTGCGTAAAACTCGAAACTCTGTTCTTCTATTCATTGCATTACAAGTGTCTTGTAATTCTTCCGGAAGTTTTAATATAAAATCTTCGTTCAATGTATCCCCCTCATTTAGGAAATCCAATTTTTCATGGATTTTTTTTGTAACAACCTTAGGCATACTTTCTCCATATCCGACAGCTGTCATTCGATCTTCAGCAATACCGTGTTCAATCAAGTAATTCACTACAGACTCGGCTCTTTTCTGAGATAATTTCTCGTTATAATCATCATTTCCTCTATAATCACAATGCGAAGACAGCTCTATTGTAATATTAGGATTCTCATTCATTAATAACACTAACTTATCTAATTCTGAAGTAGACTCAGGTGTTAAAGTTGCTTTATTAAATTCATAGAAAATATTATCAATTAACACAGGTATAGTCATTGGCGGCAGGGGAAATTGTAAAGTATATTCTTTATTCACATTAGACTGTTCTACTTTTATATGATTTCTAATATTCAGATGCCCTTTAGATATAGCTAAAAAAACATAATCAACGTCTGGTTTTATCTCTTTTGTAAATGAACCATCACCCCTAACGGTCAATTTTTCATTTGTTCCATCGTTCCCAACCATATATACAATTGCATCTGGTAATTCATATCCATCTTTTTCATAGACCCAACCAACAACATTTTGTATAATTTCTGGTTTCTCAAAGCTATAAATATGATCCCACCCCTTCCCATCATTTCGACTGGAAGAGAAAAAGCCACGATTGTGTTTTCCCTCAAATGTCATCCCAAAATCATCAGCAGAAGAATTAACTGGATATTTAAGATTGTCTATATTCCATGAATTACTAATAGAATCAAATGATGCACAAAAAATATCCAATCCTCCCATACCGGGATGTCCGTCTGATGAAAAATACAAATCTCCATTGGGTCGAAAAGTAGGAAACATTTCATCACCTTCAGTGTTGACTGGCCGGCCCAAATTTTCTACCCCCCCATATTTCGAATCAGAAATTCTCACACGCCAAATATCATATCCACCCAATCCCCCTGGCATATCACTAACAAAATATAGCCATTCTCCATCTGGCGTAACTGCAGGATGTGCAAAAGAAGAAAGTGTATCTTTAGATATCTCACACTTGGTTGGTTTAGACCAAGTAGCATCGGAACGAGCCGATTGCCATATTTCAGCATTACGTGGATAATCAGGGTCTGATGAGCATCGAGTAAAATACAATGTTTTACCATCCGGTGATACACAAGAAACTCCATCGTCATAATCTGTGTTAACTTCAGATTCAACAACTTGAGGCTGCTGCCAATTACCATTTTCATCTTTTTTTGCTAGAAACAGATCCGAAAAATTATTACCTGTAATACCACTTTCTTCAGAGCCTTTGACCTCATTTCTTGTAGATGTTATAATTAAATTGTCACTATCATCTCCAACAAGTACTGGACTAAAATCACTTCTTCTTGAATTAAAAACATTTATTTTTTTTACAATATACTCATTAAAATCGTTTTTCCATTTAGGAGCCAATTCACATGACTGTAATCCTGCAATAGCCAATTCACTTTGTGGATTTAAAGACAAATAATGTTGAAACGCTTCTTTTGCCGCTTTATAATTTGCTATTTTTAAATATTGTTGTCCAAGATACAACCACGCAGTACTATCTTCAACACCATATCGTATTGAATTTTGGAATGCGGATGCAGATTTTTGTGCCATATTAATATGCTTATAGCACTCTCCTATTTTAAAAGCTCTAATTGCACGTTTTTCCTTATCTTTTTTAGGAGAACATCTTGAATATGAAAGTTTAAAATACCTTGCAGCAATATAATACTCGCCTAAAACTAAACTTTGTTCGCCTTTTTTATATGCTATGCCCTCGTTAGAGCATGAAAAGACAAATGTGGTTAAAAGTGTCAATAACAGAACTAAAAACTTTTTCATATAATAATATTTATATAGCTATATAAACGAGTAAGGGGTTAATAAATTGTATGAAAACATGATATTGACATATTTATAATTATATTTTTATCTACATAGATTCAATCTTACGAAGTTCGTCCCCTTTATTAAGTTTTAAATATATTTCAAAAAGCCCATCTTTCCACAATTCCGGTTTTAAAGGTTGTAATTGAAGTGCAACTTCAAAATATTTTTGTGCTAAAATATATAAATTAATTAATACATTTCTATTTTCTCTATATGATGGCGAATTCATGTCTAAATTTGACAATTCAAAAAAAGAATGTGCTTTATCTAAATAAAGATTTCCTATAATAGAAGCAGTTTCATAATCATATGGATCCAAATCCATAACATGTAAATAAACAATTAAAGCACTTTCAACGTCTCCAATAGACCTTAATTCCCCACCCTTTAATTTCCAATACTTAACATTTAAGCTATCTGATACAATGCATCTGTCAATAATATCAATTGAATTATAATAATTTCCATTATTATGATAAAATTGAATCAAATTCGCTTTAAAATAATCATTTTGAGGATAGTTCTCGAAACCATCAATCAATAACTCCAAATATTTTAAAGAATCTTTTATTTGAATTGCAGACTTTGCACCTATTTCTAATAATACATCCCGACGAGTTGTATCAGATACAGCAATATTTAAATATTTCATAACATCTGAATATTTTTGACATCCGTATGCAGAGTGAACTGCAAGTTTTGAAACATAAACGCTATCTGAATCCACTACAGAATATCGAAATTTTGTTTTATCATCTCTCCCAATCTGTCTAGTGGAAAGATAAATGTCAAAATATTTAAATGCATCATAGTATTTTTTATGTTTTAAAAAATATTTACCTCCACTTAACAAATTACTTCGTAAACTGTAAAGCTTTTCATGTATTTCTGTAGATATAGCATGTTTTTGTTTATCTTTAATAATATACAATTCAACCAAGCTATCAGATTTCAAACCACAAGTGTATGAATCGTAAATATAGGTAAAAAACTTTGTTGTGTCTGCATTGTTCTTCAAGAATATCTTTTTATTTTCCTCTAAATAGAGTTGATACTTCGCATTCATTGCCATAAACCACAAATCAGGATCATTGTTGGCAACAGGAAATTTGGCAAATGCAGACTGCAAAATATCATAAGCTTTCGAATAATTACCAGCCTTATAATATAATTTATACTCTTTTACAGTTGATTTCTTTTTAAAAAGAGGGGCCGAATTATTATCCTGAGAAAAAATATGAATAAAAGATATAAAAAAAAACAATATAATTGCAATAAATCTCATATAAATAATTGATTATTTGTTTTGCAAATTTACTTAAAAATAACAAAAAAAGAGTATGCATTATATTTATTTATTTATATTTTATATAAATTTGCAAAAGAATATCACTATTTTTCAAATTATGTCAAAACTAACTATAGCATGAAAAAGAATAATATTTTTACAAATGCCATCATTGTTTTATTTTTAAATTTATTTTTTTGCCCGATTCACTCAATTATAGCAATAGGCTATAATACAAGAAATCACCCTGATTCTGTATACACATTTGTGTACCATTATGGCGATCCACATAGTGGATTAAGGATTGCGTATTCAATAGACAATAGATATTGGATACCCTTAGGTAATGATTATTCTTTTGTTAAAAGTGATTTCGGATCATGGGGACCTTTTAAAACGATGTATAACCCAAGTACGCTATATGATAATGGAACATGGTATGTAGTATGGAGTGTAGCCAACAACATTAATCAATTTGCAACAACAAAATCTGAAGATTTTTGGATATGGAAACCACAATCTTATCCATATTTATATAATTCCAATAGCCTTATTAATCCCATCTTACGAAAGAAAGGTAAAAAGTTCGAATTGTATTATAAAACCAATGATAATAATTACTATGTTGTTTTCAGTGATGATTTCAACAACTGGTCAGACAGCCGCCAAATTAACGCCGAAACATATGATTCTGTTTCAAATTTAAAATCCATCATAATTAATGGTAAAGAATACGAAGGCAATATAAATAAAGTACCCTATTCAACAATTAATAAATTGATCATAAATGTAGATAATTCCCAAACTAGAAATGCATTGTTTAATGAAAGTTGTAGAGATGACATAAATCGGTTCAAGAACATTGAATCCATTTCCGGAGTACTTGATTTAACAAGTAATATTAAACCTATTTCATCAAACTTAATAGGTATATTCTTTGAGGACATCAACTATTCAGCCGATGGCGGATTATATGCAGAACTCATTCAAAACAGAGATTTTGAATACAATGAAATGGACAGAAAAGAATGGAACGCAAAAAGTTTTTGGGAAACAGACAGTAGCACTGAATTTGAAATATCTGAAGATAAGCCCATACATACTAATAACAGACATTACGCAGTAATTTCCTCTCCAGATGGTTTTGCCACTTTATCAAATAATGGATTTGATGGTATAGTTTTGAAAAAAGGAGACGAATATGATTTCAGTTTCTTTGCAAAATCCATTTCAAAAGGGAAATACAATATAAACGTGAAATTAATTGATGGTGATAAAGTATTAGCTCAATCGTCATTTAAAGTAAAAACAACTGAATGGAAACAACAAAAAGCAGTATTAACACCAAATTCAGACAGTAAAAATGCAACATTGCAATTAGAAATACAAGGAAAGGGTAAAATTGGTTTAGATTTTATTAGTTTGTTTCCACAAAATACATATAAATCTCGCCCCAATGGACTTCGTCAAGATTTGGCTCAAGTATTAGCTGACATTCATCCTAAATTTATTAGATTTCCTGGTGGATGTGTAACCCATGGTAATGGATTGGAAAACATGTATAACTGGAAAGAGACTATAGGTCCATTATGGGAGCGAAAAAGTCAATTCAATTTGTGGGGATATCATCAATCTAAAGGTTTGGGATTTTATGAATTTTTTCAATTTTGTGAAGATATAGGCGCAGAGCCCCTTCCTGTATTGCCAGCTGGAGTTTGTTGTCAAAATTCATCAATTGGTGGCCATGGTCAACAAGGGGGTATACCCATGGATGAAATGGACGATTACACTCAAGACCTTCTTGATTTAATTGAATGGGCAAATGGAGATCCATCAACATCAAAATGGGCGAAAATCCGTGCAGAATCCGGTCACGAACAACCATTCAATCTTAAAATGATAGGAATAGGTAATGAAGATTTAATAAGCGACGTTTTTGTTGAACGATTCAAATATATAAACAAGACTATAAAAGAGCATTATCCGGAAATTCAAGTTGTTGGAACGGTAGGTCCATTCTTTGAAGGTTCAGACTATGAATATGGTTGGCAATTAGCAAAGGATGAGAAAATAGACATCGTTGATGAACATTATTATGTTAGTCCTGGGTGGTATATACACAATCAAGACTATTATGACACTTACGACCGTAATGGCACCAAAGTATATTTAGGTGAATGGGCATCTCGGTCAAACGAATTAGAGAATGCTTTGGCAGAAAGCATGCACATTTTAAATATAGAGAGAAACGCTGATGTTGTAATAATGACCAGCTATGCACCATTATTAGCAAAAATTGGTCATACACAGTGGAATCCAGATTTAATTTATTTCAATAATTCTGAAGTACTTCCAACCGTGAACTACTATATTCAACAACTTTGTGGAACAAACTCGGGTAATAATTATATCTATTCGAATCTTCAAATTGAAACAAAAGACCTAAACGGAAATCTGATAACGAGTGATAACAACCCTGTCCAAAAGCGAATAAAACAATCAGTTGTTCTTGACAATTCATCAGGTGATTTGATAATAAAACTTGTTAATATTACACCAATTCCCGCAACACTTAAAATTATTCTCAATAGATACAACAATTATAAAACAGTATTTTTAAGTACACTTGCAGGGGAATACAATGAAAAAAATATTAAACCCACATATAAATCAATTGATATAAACGATTTACATCAGCTCATTATACCATCATATTCGTTTACCGTTCTAAGGCTAACTAATAATTAATTAAAATCAAAAAAGTCTATCTGTATAAACAACTAGTTAGAATTTTCACAACGTCCAAATGACAAAATATTGTTCTGGAATTAGTAATTACATTTCCTACATATTAGATTAATATTCATTATTTATCCACACTTTATAAGACCATTTTTCGAAAAACAAACAATCGATAAATGGTTTTTATTATCTGTTATAAAAGTGCGAACATCTAAAGGACTCATGGCTGTTAGAATACCGCATAAATTATTAAAAAAATAAAATAATAATTAATTATTTTATATAATTCATTTGTAAATGAAAAAAAATAAGCTTATCTTTGTTAATTAATATAATATAAAACATATTAAAATGGAAAAAACACTAATTGGTATTGCT
>Ga0247609_10001294_pt1 | contig 30456 bp, 20 predicted proteins | sample 172DNAGHGlowgp2_FD_193487 | JGI IMG/M metagenome (GOLD analysis project Ga0247609, IMG submission 193487) | Sheep rumen microbial communities from Palmerston North, Manawatu-Wanganui, New Zealand - 1728 DNA GHGlow gp2 | ecosystem: Host-associated > Mammals > Digestive system > Stomach > Rumen ... | reverse complement strand
TGGCCTACGTTCAGACGCGTTTCGCGTATTATTACATGTCATACGCCGAGAATCGCAGATATGCACTGATGAAACAGAATCAGCACGAGAGTGCAGAGTGGCAAAACCTCGCTGACGCGAAGAACTACTATCATCTGTACCGTATTGACTTCGACAATCCCCTGCTCTTCGTCAGCAGTGACTTCCCATATCTGCTCAACCGCATCCAGTATGCCCAACCTGCCATGCGAGCCTTATTCAGCACCGCAGGTCAACAGCGGATGGATAATTACTATGCGGTTTTGCGTGAAATGCTCGGCAGCAAGGACAACACACTGATAGCCCAGCTCTGCTTGTACCAACAGATGTTGACGGAGTCCCGTAGATGGCAGACAGATAAAGAGTCGAAATATGCGATGTTCAGCAACACCTTTACGCATCCCTACGTCAAAGCCAAGGCCGATGAATTCTACTCTCGGACGATGGCACAGACGGAATTGGCAACGCCTATTCCTGACGCGCCGATGGCTGACCTCATCCGCTCACTCTGCGCTAAATATCCAGGCAAGATTCTGATGATAGACTTCTGGGGTATGGGCTGCGGCCCTTGCCGTGGTGCCATCCAAGCGAGTAAGGAACTACGTGCCGAGATTGCCAAGCGCGACGACGTGAAACTTATATTCATTGCTGGGGAGCGCACTGCCGAGGGCAGCGATGCTTACAAGAAATACGTGGCTGAGTGGCTGGTTGACGAAGAGACTGTCTGCGTAACTAATGCCGATTTCACCCGTCTGCAAGAACTGTTCCAGTTCAACGGCATTCCCCACTACGAGACCATCACCCCCGACTGCCGCCGTGTCCGCGATGACTTGCGCATTGACGGATACGACAACTTCGACTACGAACTGAAGCGGCTAAAAGAGAAACTGAAATAATCGAAAAATCAACAATATGTAGAACCCTTAAACATACAATTTTCTGGCACTATACTCGTACGCCGCATGTAGTTGGGGGGACATTGTCCTCTTGCATATTCTCTGCGGAATTTGCGTTTGCACTGGTGGTGAACACGAATGAGAAAACTACTGCTGCAACTGTGCTCATGAGCATCTTCTTTGCATTGAAAATCTTTGTTGTCATAACTTTAATTTTATTGATTATACTTTGTTTTTATCTATGTCGCTTGTTTCTTTTGACACTGCAAGGACAGTGCAAGTCGAATGCAATCAAAGCTCGCTTTAGATTGCTGAGGCGCAGCCTGTCTTAGCGAGAGCAAAGATATGGCGATTTTCAGCAGATTCCAAGAAAAAACTCGGATTCTTTTCCAACTTGTGTGGACAAACGAACAATCTTTGGACAAATCGCAGAAACAGGCCAAAAAGTAGTCCAAAGTTTATTTTATTCTGAAAAACTTGCCTTAAAACTGGGAGAAGATATCCTGAGGTCGGAATTTCTTGCCCTGGATCTGAAGGATAATTTCCCGGGGTCGGAATATCTTCCCCCCAATCCGGGTCACGTTTTCCCGAGGTCGGGATTTCTTCCCCCCATTCCAAGGCATGTTTCTCCGGAGTCGGAATATCTTCTCCTCAAACGGAGGCATCATTTCCCGAGGTCGGAATTATTTGCCCTAGATTCAAGGCATAATTCTCCGGGGTCGGGATTTCTTCGCCCAGAATTGGGACACGATTTCCCAACCTCGGAATATCTTCTCCCCGATTTGAGGCTGATTTTTTGCAGATCAAAATGACATGCTTCAGATTTCTGACAGACCATTCAAAAACTTCAAAACCCTGCCCTAAATCTGGGACATTCCTATGCACAGGGGGCAAAAATATGCCTCAGATTCTGGGCTTATTTTCGAATTACCTAAGTGTATCGGCGCATTTTTTGTGATTTCGATTTTATTTTGTACCTTTGCAGCCGAATCAAGGAGTGGACCATCATGATGAAGAAGAGCATATTCCGTAAGATACAGTCGTTTCTGCTCATGGCAGTTCTGCTGGTTTGTTGTTCAAACCGCAACTATCCCGTAGAAACGAAAGACTCTGTCAGTTGGCACTTCCCGTTACCGGGAGCAAAAGTCATCAGTCCCTATGGCAAGCGTGGTGGACGGATGCATTCAGGAGTCGATCTCAAGACAAAGGACAAAGACTCTATTTATGCTGCATTTGCGGGGGAAGTGGTTTTCTCTGACAAATACTACGGCTATGGCAACTACATCCGCATCATGCATCCCAACGGTCTGGAAACCTGTTATTCCCACAACTCGAAGAACCTGGTGAAGAAAGGCCAGCATGTCAAGGCCGGACAGGTCATCGCCCTTGTTGGTCAGACAGGGCGTGCCACGACGCCCCACCTGCATTTCGAAGTGCGTGTCAAAGGAAAGACCCGCAATCCCGCCAACTATTTCGACCTCAACAAGGGGGTTATTAAGAAGCGATAACCCTTTGAGATTACCGCGTCAGGGAGAACTTGACGGAGAGACCGAAGTCGCGGGTAGTCGTCGGGTAACTGGAAGAGGATAGCAACGGCGTGTTCGTCTGCTGGTCGTAGTAGGCAGAAAGCGTCAGCAGACGACTCAAGGTATAGTCAGCCATGAAGGAGATCTTCAGGGCAGAGTTACCAGAAGAGGCGGCGGATGTGCGAGTAGCAATGTCGCGGGTGATGGCAGCCTGTTTACGGAAAGAGATGTCGAGGCGCAGGTTCAGGTCGTGGTTGACGCCACGAGAACTGGAAGAAGTGGATGAAGCGGATGACCCGGATTTTTCGGAGTCACTGTTTTTTCCAGATTTGTTACGATTCTGCGCCTTCTTCACCTTCCTGCTACCGCCTGCCCCAAAGAGATTAAAGTCCCTCAGTTTATAGGCGAGGCCCACGACGAAGTCGTTGGAACGCTGTTCATTGATCTGCACACTCGTCATCGAGAGGTTCAATACGCGTGTGGTGCGATACTCCACCTTTGCCGTGAGATCGTTCTGGAAGGTCGCATCGACACCGAGCAACGGTGAGAACGACTCGTTGATGCTCACCGTCGAGACATTATACATCGACGAAGGCTGGAGCAGGCCCGTGGTCTGGTCTGTCGTGAAGCCGAGACCACCCATATACTCCTGCCAAGAACTGTAGGAGGCATACGAGCCGACACTGAACACCGACTTATAGGCGTGGTTGATGTTGAACGACTTGAAATGGGCACTGAACCATGTGAGTTTCGCCAGTCCCGCATAACGGATGGTCCAGTTGGGCAACAACTTCGCGAGTTTCGGGAAGATGTCGAGTGCACCCCGGCCACTGTAGGTGTAGGCCTCCAGGAAGGCAGGAATCATCACGTCGGCACTGTAGGGATTGACCTCGCCAATGGTGCTACCGCCGTAGGGGGTGCCTACCTCAGGATACTGGGAGGCAACCCGCTGACGGTATTCCGGCAACAAATCACAGAACTTATCGAAGGTACCGGAATGATAGCCGCTGTTGGCATCGCCCATCCCTTCGAGGGCTCCCTTCAGAGAGATGGTGGTCATATTGAACGTACCGCTATAGGTGGTCGGCATACCGGCATACATATACTGAATGCTCTTGGCACGGGTATCGGTACGCGAGGCGTTGAGGTCGACCTTCAGGTCGCGGAGCGGTTCGATGACAGCCCGCATCTGGAAATCGCTGCTGCTGTTGATGGTGGCAGGCGTGGCGACATTGTCGTTGGAGAGTAGCCAACCTCTTTCGTAGGCCTTGTCCAGATAGCCGTCACCGATGGTACCGAAGGCGAAGTCGAGTCCCGGGGTGAGTCCACCAGCCGTACGCTGTCCGAAGGCGTCGCCGACGTTCGGCAGGAAGCCCGGCAGCATCATCGAGTACTGACTACGGTAGGAGAAGTTGATGCTACGCAACATCATCAGCAGACGGGCCGCACTCTGGGCGGGCTTGTACCACCACTGATTCTCGGAGGGTGTCTTCGCCACGACGGAGAGTTTGATATCCACCGTGTCCTTCGACTTGATGAGGATCTTGTTCTCATCGATGACCTTGTATTTCACGTCGTAGGGTTTGCCGTCCTTGGTGCGGGCGGTGACGATGAGACGCTTCGACTTCTTGTTGTGCGCTACGGTGATAGTGGTATCAGGCTTGAGGGTGATCTCACGCTGATAGGTGCTCCTCGTCTTAATGGTCCCCTTCCCTGCTACGGAAGTGGAGTCGGCAGGTGCCTTAGCCTGACCTTGGGCAGACTCCTTAGAATTCTTAGGATTCTTAGAATCCTTAGGATTACCCGGATTATTGGCATTACCCGTATTCCTCTGGTTACTGGATGCCTTCGTTCGCTTGGGAATCGCTTTCTTGAATCGTTCATTGACCTTCTTCAGGAAGGGGAAGTGATTATAGAGCGTCTCCATGTTGATGGCACCATTGATATTCAGGTTACGACGACTGCTGATGGTGTTGCCGAGAGAGGTGCCGTCCTCGAGTTTCGTGCCACGCACCCAGGAGTAGTTCGAGGTAAAGGAAGCATCGCTGGTAAGCCAGTCGAAGATAGGCAGTTTGTTGAGAGGCAACTGATAGGATGCCGTCGTCTGCTGCTGATAGTCGAGCGGCGTACCGAGGTTACGGATGCTCTGGAGCACGGAGTCCTTCCAGGCAGAGTAATGATCAGGATAGAGGTCTTTGTTGACGGGGGTATAAGGTTCCTCAATCTCCGCATGGGTGGCACTCTGGAAGTTGAAGTGCAGGTTCTTCGTGAAGTCCCAGCGCAGGGAGAAGTCACGGTTCCAGAGGAACTGCGAGTTGAACGTCAGCGGCAGTTTCTGGTTCTCCAGACTCTCCAAGTCGCGTTCCTGCAACTCGGAGTAGATACGCGAGATATCGGAATTGAACGAGATGCTCTGTGGCAGGTAGTTCAGTCCAAAGGCCTTGGGGAAGTTCAGCCATTTCGACTTACCCTTCAGGTTCTTGAACGGCTCCCAGGTCTTATAGACGGGTGAATAGGTATAGTTGATGACACCCCGCCACTGGTCTTCCTTTTCGTAGATGGTAGTCTCGCCGGAGGTATAACGGTGCGAATGACTGTAGGAGAATGAGAAGTTACCCGGGTCGTAAGGCATCGGATGACGTTTCGTCTTCAGTCCCCAACGTACATTCGAGAGGGCGAAGTTCGTGTTGGTGGTCTTCGTCACCGCCATCGACTCGATACTGTCGCGCTCATGCTGGTCGGCAACAGCCTCCAGGGCATCGTCGAGGTGCATGTCCGTATCGAGCGGGTTGTAACGCGGTCTTATCTCCTCCTTCGTCACAGAGTAGTAGAGCGGTGCCGACACCTTCGCCTTCTCCGGGAAGAACTTACCGAGTTCCAACGAGGTGGTCACGGAGTACTGTTTCTCGGTGTCGGTGCTGCGCTGCATGACACTCTCCTCCAGTCCACCGAAGCCATCGCCGACGTAACGGCCCGTGACGTTCACAGTTCCGAAGTCGGAGAGTTGTACGTTCATCGCACCCGAGGCAGCCCATCCGCCATCGTTGTTGGTCTCCAACAGACGGAGTTCATTGACCCATACCTCACCGGATTTCGTCTCACCGGAGATGTTACGCACACCGATCACCATCGCCTTCACCTCACCCAACGAGGGATTACCCAGAATGCTCACCTTATTACCGGGACGGTTCTCGTCATAGTCGGTAAACACCTGGTTATAGGAAGCCGTACCGAGACCCTTGGCCTTGTTGCGTTCTTTCTTCAAACGCGTAAACACGTCGAGGTTGATGTCGAGCATGTTTTCTTCCGGCCACACCTGACGACGGTCGGAAGTGGAGTATTTATTGTAGTCGCTACGGTCGGGGGTCAACTTCAACGGTATCTCGTATTCGTAGTAGTTACTCTTATAGTCACTGCCCAGGCGGATGAACACGGCGAGTTGGTTGTCCTGGAGATTCGTGGCGTCAGGCACGAGGTGGTTGGCATGGGTGAACATCTGCAGGCGTTTGTACTGACGCAGGTCGAGGGTGGTATTCTTATATACCGCCTTTGCCTCACCATGACTCAGGTCCCTGACCACCATGTCGAGAGCCTGTTCGTTGTTCTCCACGAGTTGGGGCTGCGAGGGATCCGTCACACGACTGATGCCCGGGGGCAACACGTAGTTCACGGGGGTCTTGTCATTGTTTTCCTCGATATTCACCGCACTCACCGCCATGGTTCCCGTCTCGGCACTCGTCGAAAGACTCTGCTTGTAGATACGCCACTCACCACGCACCAGATCGAGACTGCCGAAGCGCAAGACGATGGGCTTCTGGAAGTTGGTCATGAACATACGCATGAAACGGATACTGGTGAAGTCGGAGATGCTACCCACCTTCCGTTCGTACTGTGTCAGAGGGATACGGAACTGGTACCAGTTGACACTGGTGGTGTCGCCATTACGCAGTTTCACACCACTGGTACGCATGTCAGTGATGAAGCAGTCGGCAGGTGCGGCCCCATTGCGGTAGGCATCCAGGATCTCAGGACTGATGCGTACCCGATACTGATAATACCGTTCGTACTCGTTGAGGGTGAAGTCCTGGTTGATATCCTCCACATCGGGTCCCGTCTTGTAACTCGTGTCGTAACTCTCCGTACGGTTATCTGTGTCGGGTGAGTTGCCTTGCGGGTTGTTGATGAGTTTATAACGATCCAAGATACTCTTCTCCTCAGCGTCATAGTCCGAGCCACGGAAGTAATGGTAGTTATCGCCGGCAGGGTCGTTGCGCCATGACTGCAGGATACTGTCATTGGTGACAATGCCACCCAGGGCGTCGAGCCACTCCTTATAGGCGCCGTACTCACGTTCCTCGTCATCGCTCAGACCATTCAGTCCGACGTCCTGTTTTTCACGCGAACCCGACGAGGTGGCAAAGGCATAGGTCTGTGTGGCCTGCATGGGGATCTTACCCCACTGGGTGGTGGTAAAGGCATCGGCACTGCCTTCATCGACGGCCATGCCACTCTCATAGAACTTCTTGCCATCACGCAGGATATCCTCAGAGACCTCACCGAGGTTGAAGTAGAGGTCACCGCTGTAGTCGGAGGCATTACCCTGCTGACGGAGATAGATGAAGGGGTCGAGCATCCAGAACTCGATATACTCGATATTCGCCTGTTCGAAGTCGGTCGTCTCCAGTCTGCGCATCATACCACCCCACTTCGTCTCGGGCTGACGCAGCGTACCGTCGCTGTTCAGGTCGCGGGTCAGGTTATAGGGACCGCGTTCCTCGGGATAGTAGGCCAGATTGAGCACGGGCAACGTCGAGGTGGCACCGTTGTAGGTACTCTGGTCACGGTTGGGGTAGAGTTCCTTCACATAGACCTCACGCACATAGTGGTTGGAGAGTTGTTCGAGGTCGCTCTTGATATGACTCGGCGTGAGGGTCGAGGAACGACGGGTAAAGAGGGGGTCGACGTTATACCACGCTAACTTGGCACGGTTGTAACCACTCGACACACCCGTCTTGTCGGCATACTCCGCGAACATTGTCGGCACACTGGAGAGAGTCCAGAGTTTCGGACTACTCACGTCGATGAGGTTCTTGGTATTCTCGAAGTCGTCGATATACGAGGCATTGTCCTGCGTACCGCCTGCCGAACCGGCAATCAGTTGGGCAAACTCACCGGTGAAGGTGATCTGCGAGGGTTGGGTGACATGCAGGAAAGGTATCTTGTTGAGGATTGAGGTGAGCCACTGACTCTCCTGTTTCCAGTTGACGTTCACACCCCAGATGGTGTTACGGAGAGGCTCGGAACCCATCGTCACCTTCGAGGTGAGGGCCTGCTCGGAGAGGTGCATCAGTGTACCACCCATCTGGAAATTCTTCGAGAAATCGTACTCCCAGTTCAGACCGAGCATCGTCTTACGTTGCATGCCGTATTCGGTGTTCGACTCCAACGATACATTGACATTCGTGCCGGCATCGATGATACTCTGGTTCAGAATCGTCACCTCACCAGCGGAGTAGTCCACCGAATAGTCGCTGCCTTCCTGGAGTGTCACACCACCCGCCGTCACTACCACCGAACCCTGCGGCACATTATAGGCATTGAGTGAGATGACGTTGGCAGCGTGGCCCTTGAACTGTCCCATCATCATGAACTTATCCTTCTCAGCCATCTGTTTGGCGACGGTCTTCGTCGAGTCGTAGAGTTCGTCGAACACGTATTTGTCGGCCTCAGCCTTAGAGAGTCCACTGCCTTCCAACTGTCGACGGAGGTAGTCGCCGAAAGGCTCTGCCGAGGGCAGGAAGATACGTCCGTTGCTGACGGTATAACCCTCGATGAAGTCGAAATAGCCATTCGCGTGTACCTTATTATTATTATCCAGACGGTCGCAGCCCAACATCTTCAACAACGTACGGTCCTTCACCCTCGAATCGGGGATATAGGTCAGGTAGACACCTGCCGTATCACTCTGGAACTTGATGTCGAGACGGAACTTGGTCTTCTCCACCGACGAGGCGAGGTAGTAGACATTCTTCATCATCAGGTCCCAGTTGCCTTGTTTCGGATTATTCGAGGTGTTCTTCAACGACTTCACGAAGAGAGCCTTCGAGGTCTCGGTATTGTCGCTGGCAAACTCACCCACCTGATAGGTCTGTCCGCCTGCCGTGAACTCATAGGCTACTGCCAGCACCTGGTCCGTCTGGAGACCGGTCTTCAGGGAGATATAACCTAATGACTTGTTGACGGTATATTCCGAGGATGACAGCAGACGGGCACTCGACAGTTTCTCGTAGTCCACGCCCCCCTCGAAGTTGGGGATGCCTGCCAGCACCGTACTGGTCTGGTCGATGTCGCGGGCTGCGGCATAAGTGCCTACCATCGCAGCATACTCCGTATTGGCAGCATTCGACGGCACACCCATGCCCGTCAGACTCCATTGACTGTTGCTCACCTTGGTATTCTCGCCAAGGTCAGTCAGGGCGATGATGTTACGGGAGTTCGTCGTCGTACCGCTCTTGTTGGTAATCCAGATCTCCACACGGTTGATCTCGATACCCGTCGTCAGGTTGGGCAACGATGACATGGCCCCGTCGTAACGCTCACGGAAATAACGTGAGAGGAAGAAGTGACGGTTCTCCTCGTAGTTGGCGGCATTGATCTCAAAGGGTGTGGTCTGTGTACCGCCCTTCGACGAGACACTCTGTGTGGTGGACTTCTTCTGCGAGAGCACCGTCTGTAACTTCAACTTACCGAACTGCATGTCGGTACGGAGGCCGAAGAGACTCGACGCACCCTTCACCAACGAGTTGTTAGAGGGGAAACTCACATTACCGGCCTCAACGAGTTTGATGATTTCATCCTCCTTGCCATCGTACTTCAGTTTCAAGTTCTGCGTGTCGAAGTCGAAGGTGGCATCGGTGTTGTAGTTCAGGTTCATGTTCACCTTGTCACCCACCTTACCGTTCACACTCAGGTTGATCTTCTCGTCGAAGTCGAAACTGGTGGTCTTGCGGTTACGGATAGGCAACGACGGGTTCTCGATATTCTTCAGGGTGGCACCCATCTTCAGTTCTGCCGTTCCCTGGGTCTTGATACGCACACCACCGGGACCGAAGATCTTCTCCGCTGGTCCCAGGTCGAAGTGCATATCCATCAGATCGAACTGATCCTTGCCTTCGTTGGATACGTTCTGGACATCCTTCGAACGGAAGAAGTCGTGACGGGCACGTTTCTCGCTCCACAGGAGATACTCTTCGGGTGTCATCAGCACAGGGGCATTCAGATAGGAATCGCCAATCTTCGAGCCGATGATGTAAACATTCAACGAGTCGTTGTACTCTACCGTCTGCTTTATATTATCCGGCAGACGCAAGTCAAGGGCCGATGAGTCGAGGTCGGCCACCTCTATCGGAGCCGTCTTCTGGATCTTCCAACGCGGCTTGTCCAACGTGTCCGCTGGAAGGGAATAGTGAAAAGTGAAAAGTGAAGAATTTGCTGCCGCCAATGATGCTGCCACCACGACCAATGGCAGCAAGAACGGTAGTGCGACAAGTATGCCTATGGCTATCTTGCGCAAACTCCGTGCGGTAGCAATTTTTTCACTTTTCACTATTCACTATTCACTTTATCTGTTTCAGCGCCAATTTCACCACTTGTTCCACAGGCAGGTCGGGCTGTTCCTGAAGGATTTGGAGCACCACCTTCTGCGTGGGTGCCGGCGAGAAGCCCAGCATCGTCAGCGCCGATACCGCCTCATCCTTCACCTGGTTGTTCACAGGCGCCTGCACCTGTCCACCAGCAGGTATCTCATCGGCAATGCCGAGGGCCACGATTTTGTCCCTCAGGTCGACGATGATACGCTGCGCCGTCATCTTACCGATGCCCTTGATACTCTGGATCAGACGGGCATTACCCGTTGAGATGGCATTGCAGAGTTCTGGCACACTCATGCCCGAGAGCATCATCCGCGCCGTGTTCGCCCCCACCCCATTCACCGTGATGAGCAGTTCAAACATCTCACGTTCCTTCTTGTTCACAAAGCCATAAAGCACATACGCGTCTTCTCGGATGGCTTCATAAACATAGAGTTTCACCTCCTTTTTTCCTTGTATCGCACTGAATGTGTTCAGCGAGATATTCAGTCCGTAACCTACTCCGGCAGCCTCGACAGTTGCCAGCGCAGGGGTCAGTTCGGTCAACTCACCCTTAATGTATTCTATCATAACTTACATTTTTGTATATATACAACTCAATAAACGTTCTTTGCTTACATTTTATTGTATTTCACCCCCCAAAACCTTACACTTTGTCACAAAACGAAAGTTTTTAGATAATTTCTTTGGCAAAACGCAACGTAATTCGGCAAAAAGATGTACTTTTGCAACCGGAACCAACCGAACATTAAAATAATTATGAAGAAAATCAGAGCAGCCGTCGTAGGTTACGGCAACATCGGAAAGTATGCATTGGAGGCATTGGAGACTGCCCCCGACTTCGAAGTAGCAGGCATCGTGCGCCGTAATGGTGCAGTAGACAAACCCGCAGAACTGGCACCTTATGAGGTCGTAAAGGATATTCGCGACCTGAAGGATGTCGATGTGGCCATTCTCGCCACACCGACACGTTCCTGCGAGGAGTATGCCAACCAGATACTGCCCCTCGGCATCAACACCGTCGACTCGTTCGACATCCACACCAACATCCGAGGCTATCGCGAACGCCTGATGAAACTCAACAAGGAGACCAACACCGTCAGCGTCATCGCCGCCGGCTGGGATCCAGGTTCCGACTCCATCGTCCGCACCCTCATGCAGAGTCTCGCTCCGAAGGGACTCTCCTACACCAACTTCGGCCCCGGTATGTCGATGGGTCATAGCGTCTGCGTACGCTCCAAAGCAGGTGTGAAGAACGCCCTGTCGATGACCATTCCTCTCGGTGAGGGCATCCACCGCCGTATGGTGTATGTGGAACTCGAGGATGGTGCGAAACTTGATGAGGTGACTGCCGCCATCAAGGCCGACCCCTACTTCGCTTCAGATGAGACGCACGTGTTCCAGGTTGCCTGTGTCGATGATGTGCGTGATATGGGTCACGGCGTAAACCTCGTCCGCAAGGGTGTCAGCGGCAAGACGCAGAACCAACGTCTGGAGTTCAACATGAGTATCAACAACCCCGCCCTGACGGGTCAGGTACTCGTCAACGTAGCCCGTGCCTCCATGCGACTGCAACCTGGCTGCTACACGATGGTCGAAATTCCTGTCATCGACATGCTCCCCGGTGATCGTGCCGACCTCATCGAGCATCTGGTATAACTCCTCAGTCAGTACATTGAAAAAAGGGGACCGACAGCACATTCGTCTGTCTGTCCCCTTTCTGTTTCCTTTAGAGCAATCCGTCCCACGTACAACTGGTGGTATTGCCAAATCTTTTTGCAAGTTGCAATACGGCCGTTACATCGGCTCACACTACATCTGTATCCGCGAGGAGACGGAGGGTAAGCGCGGCATCCTCCTGAAAGTGCTCGGTAAAGTATATTCTGACCAGGTCAAAATTATCAATGGCGAACCGTTCAGCAAGGACGAGAGCACCGAACTCTTCATGAGCCATAGTTATGTAAGTTATCCGTATCAAAGTATGAAGGACGTGAAAGAGGTGCTCGACATCCTGCGTGGCAACACAGATTTGCTTCAGACGTTTGAAAAAGCCAAGATGCACATCAACCCCAATTCCTCATATTGGGTGAGCGAAACGGCCAGAAACAAGTTCATGTTGAAGATTCCACAAGTCTACGACAGCCACCAGGACATATTATGCACCGCTTCTGACGACACACCGTACTATCGTATCACGATGGTATATTTCCACAATGGAACTCTTACTTGGTAAGTCTACTCAGGTATCAGTGCACACGGTATCAGGAACGATGTGTAATTGTACTTCACTGACCCCATGTGTTAGGCATCAAGAACATCATGTTCAAGAAGAAATAGAAGAGCGCTGCAGAGATTTATTCTGCAGCGCTTTTCAGTATCTCGGAGAGCGTCGGATGGATGTGCACCATGTCGGAGAGTTCGCTGAGAGTGGTGTGCTTGCACATAAGGACACTGACTTCCTGGACGATGTCGGCAGCATGTGCACCATAGGCATGACAGCCAAGGATAACGTCATCCGGAGACACAAAGAGTTTCAGCAAACCTTCGCTCTCGTTCATGGCGAGGGCCTTGCCATTGGCACGCCAGAAGGATTTCTTGCAGACATAAGGAATGCCCTGTTCCTTCAACTGATCCTCCGTAGGACCTACACAGGCGGCCTCGGGTTCGGTGAAGATGGCGGCTGGCATGATGCTGAAGTCGATATTGTCGTGCTTGCCTAAAATTTGATTCACGGCACGGACGGCCTGCATCTCAGCGGCATGGGCGAGCATCTGTCTGCCGTTGACATCGCCAATGGCATAGATCCCGTCCCCCGCCCGGTAGTTGTCATCGACGGGGATGGCACCCTGGGGAGTGAGGGTGATGCCAAGGGCAGCGAGGTTCAGACCCTGCGTGCGGGGCTTGCGACCTGTAGCCATCAGGATGACATCGGCCTCAACACTTTCCGTCTGTCCTTTCTTGTTTTCGAAGGACACCTGACCGCCGTCTACTTGCTTCACGGCACATTGCATGTGGAAGGTAATGCCCTCCTTCTCCATCTGCTTGCGCAGACGTTTGGCGATGTCACTGTCGAGGGCAGGGAGGCACTCTTTCAGGTACTCGATGACCGTGACCTCGGAACCGAAACGGTTGAAGACAGAAGCGAACTCCATACCGATAACACCGGCACCGATGATGGTGAGGCGTTTGGGGAGGGTCTCGAGGTTCAAGAGACCTGTGGAATCAACGACACGAGGGTCAGTGCGAGCACCTTCAATGGGGAGCCATTTGGTTTCGGAACCGGTGGCGATGATGATGTTGGGGGCGGTGTAGGTTTCTTCACCGGCAAGAATCACGGGGACAGTCCCCATGATCTTCGCTACGCTACTATCACAGGGACAGTCCCCATGATTCTCGAACGACGCCTTCTCACGAATGAGGGTGATGTTGGGATGTGAGAGGATGCCCTCTACCCCACTCCGCAACTGCGGAACGACCTGGGACATACGTTCACGAGCCTCTGCGAAAGAGGCGGAATGGACATAGGTCTTCGTGGGAATACAACCCACATTCAGGCAAGTGCCACCCACCTCAGAGTCCTCGAAGATTGTGACCTTCAGGCCTTGTTTGGCAGCGTATTCAGCGGCGCGGTAGCCACCAGGTCCCGCGCCGATGATGATGAGATCAGTTGTTGTCATTGATCATTTGTTTATAGGTGGTGATAGGATGCTTGGCAGCGAGGACATCATCCACACGACCAATCGGCGTATTGTGGGGGGCCGACTTCACCAGTTCTGGATCAGTCTTGGCCTCCTCAGCAATCTTCCGCATCACTTCGATAAAACCATCGAGTGTTTCCTTAGACTCGTTCTCCGTAGGCTCAATCATCAGACTCTCGTGGAAGAGCAGCGGGAAATAGATCGTAGGTGCATGATAGCCATAGTCGAGTAGACGCTTCGCCACATCCATCGTAGTGACACCAGTCGATTTATCCTTCAAGCCATCGAAGACGAACTCATGACAGCAAGTCGTGTCGATAGGCAATTCATAGACATCCTTCAGAGACTCCTTGATATAGTTGGCATTCAACGTCGCCAACGGGCCTACCATCTTTAATTGGTCACGACCTAAGGAGAGGATATAGGCGCAGGCCCGCATCATCACACCGAAGTTACCCTGATAGGGCGACACGTTGGGGAAGAATTCCTGCAAGCCCTCACGCACACCGACTGGGCCAGCCCCAGGACCACCACCGCCATGCGGCGTGGAGAACGTCTTATGGAGATTGATGTGCATCACATCGAAACCCATATCACCAGGGCGACAGGCACCCAGCATCGGATTCAGGTTGGCACCGTCGTAGTACATCAGGCCACCGCAGTCATGGATGAGTTTCGCAATCTCAGGGATTCGCGTCTCAAAGAGACCAAGGGTATTGGGATTGGTCATCATCATGGCGGCGATTTCTGCACCCAGCTCAGCCACGATACGTCTCAGATCATCGAGATCGACCTGACCATCAGCCTGCGATTTCACCTCGATGATCTCCAAACCACAGACGGCAGCCGAAGCAGGATTTGTGCCGTGAGCACTGTCAGGGACGATAACCTTCTTGCGCTGTAGGTCACCACGAGAGCGGTGATAGTTGTCGATGACCATCAATCCCGTGAGTTCGCCATGAGCTCCGGCATAGGGTTTGAAGGTGAAACAAGCCAGACCCGTCAACGCACAAAGAGCCTCGTCGAGCATGGCGATGACAGCCTTTGCACCCATCACCGTGGCACCGGGCTGTGAGGGATGCAGGTTCTGGAACTGCGGCAGAGCGGCTATCTCCTCATTGATCTTGGGATTGTACTTCATTGTACAAGAACCGAGGGGATAAAAGCCCGTATCGACACCGAAGTTATTATTAGAGAGATTCGTGTAGTGACGCACCACCGTCAGTTCATCGCATTCCGGCAAAGCAGCATCCTCCGCCCGGCACAGTTCTTGGGGAATCTGATAATCCCCGTAATTATTCCTGGGCAGGCTATAACCTTTGCGACCCTCCTTGGAGAGTTCGAAAATCAGGTTTCCGTATAATCTATTGTTCATAATCAAATGCCTTTATAATTAATGCAATCCACCTACAAGTGGAAGCAAATCAACGAATCGGTCTATCTCTTCCTTTGTACGCTTTTCAGTCACAGCAATCAGCAAACCGCCATCTGTCATACGGACACCGGGAAGGATACCGTTCATCATAGAGGTAGAGAACAACTTATCCATATCCCCGTCGTAGTGTACAAGGAACTCATTAAAGAACGGCTGATCATAAACAAGAGAGAAATGGCCTGTAGCCAGCAGTTTGTCACAGAGATAGTGGGCACCGGCGTATGAGAGTTCAGCAGCCTCCTTCAGACCCTGCTTACCCATGAGTGACATATAAACCGTCACCCAGAGTGCCATCAGACTCTGGTTACTACATATATTAGATGTAGCCTTCTGGCGACGGATATGCTGTTCGCGGGCCTGAAGTGTCAGCACAAACGCTCTTTGATTCCTGTTGTCCTTCGTCATACCGACGATACGGCCTGGCATCTTGCGGATCAGTTTCTCCGTACAGCACATATAGCCCACATACGGGCCACCAAACTGCATGGGGATGCCCAACGACTGGCCATCGCCTACGGCAATATCAGCACCCCACTCGCCCGGTGTCTTCAAAACGGCAAGGTCGGCTGCCACGCTGTTCATGATAAAGAGTGCCTTGTTGTCGTGACAGGCATCGGCAAAGCCAGAGTAATCCTCAATGATACCACAAGCGTTTGGCTGCTGCACGATGACACCAGCCACACCGCCCTCTGCCAAACGGGTCTGCAAGTCAGCAAGATCTGTCACACCGTCCTTCTCTGCAATCGTCTCGAGTTCGATGCCCTGATGCAGCGCATAGGTATCAAGCACTTGGCGTGTATTGGCATTCAAGGTCTCTGATACCAATACCTTGTTGGCTTTCTTACCCGCAGCCACTGCCATCATCATAGCCTCTGCCGTCGCAGTGGTGCCGTCGTACATCGAGGCGTTACTGATGTTCATCCCAGTCAGTTCGGCCATCATACTCTGGTACTCGAAGATGTAGTGCAACGTACCCTGAGAAATCTCGGCCTGATAAGGGGTATAGGAAGTGAGGAACTCAGAGCGTGACAGCAGGTTGGGAATGACCGACGGTGAATAGTGGTCATAGACACCATAGCCAGCAAAACAGGTCAGTTGTTTGTTCTTGGAACCAAGCAATTCGAAGGTCTGACGCACCTCCATCTCGCTCGCCCCTAAGGGAATCTCATAATCGCCCTTGAAACGGATGCTCTCAGGAATCTGGGCATAGAGGTCATCGAGACTCTCTACACCCACCTTCTCCAGCATCGCCTTCAGGTCTGATTCTGTATGAGGGAAATATTTATAAGTCATATAGGTCTGATGGGTCTAATAGTGCGATTATTTCTCACAGAAGGCGGTGTAGGCAGCGGCATCCATCAGGTTGTCGAGGTCGGCCTTGTCGGAGAGTTCCACCTTGATGATCCAGTTCTCGAAGGCATCCTGATTAATCAGTTCGGGCTGATCCTCCAGGGCCTCATTCATCTCAACGACAGTTCCACTGACGGGAGAAATCAGATCACTGGCTGCCTTCACGCTTTCCACGGCACCAAATTCCTCACCTGCCGTCACTTCATCATCCACCTCAGGCATATCCACATAGACCACATTACCTAATGCGTTCTGGGCATAGTCTGTGATACCCACGAAACCATAGTCACCTTCTACTCTTACAAATTCGTGCGACTCCGAGTAGTAGAGTCCTTCAATTACTTTTGCCATTATTTCTTATAGTTTTTAGTATAAAATTGTTTCTTAACCACTTTGCCGGGGAACACTTTCTTGCGGATCTGAATCTGCACTTCGGTATCGAGTTTGGCGTAGGCGGCATCGACAAGGGCCATACAGACACTCTTATCGGTAGAGATGGTGTGGTAGCCAGTGGTCACCTCACCAATAGGTTCGCCTTCCATATTTAAAACGGTATAACCATGACGGGGAATCGCCTTGTCGAAAAGTTCGATACCGACGAGTTTCTTGGCAGGGCCCTCGGCCTTCTGTTTGGCAAGAGCCTCCTTGCCAATAAACTCAGCCTTGTCGAGTTTCACGAACATACCCAGTCCCGCCATGATGGGCGTGATGTCTTCCGAGAGTTCATCGCCATAGAGCGGCAGTCCCACCTCAAAGCGCAACGTGTCACGGCATCCTAAGCCACAGGCCTGCACACCAGCAGCAATCAGTTTATCCCAGCAGTCGCGGATAAAATCGTGTGAACTATATATCTCAAAACCGTCCTCACCGGTATAACCTGTACGGGAGATAATGACATCTCCTATTACCTTACAAGTATAGAAGGTCAATTCCTTGCAGGGTAATCCAAGCACCGTCTCCACAATGTGCTCAGCCTCTGGTCCCTGAACGGCAATCTGGCCATAGAAGTCGCTGCGGTTCTGCAAATCGATGTCGAAGCCTGCGGCATGCTCCTGCATCCAAGCCCAGTCCTTGTCGATGTTGGCTGCATTGATAACGAGGAAGAAGTCGTTCTCACCCATTTTATAGACTAATAAGTCATCGACAGTGCCGCCATTTTCATAGCACATCATACCATACAGGATCTTCCCTACAGGCATGTCTGTCACATCGTTCGTAAAGATATGGTTCACGTAGCGTTCGGCATCCTTGCCACGTACCGTCACCTCACCCATGTGGGATACGTCAAACAACCCCGCATGCTCACGGACGGCCATGTGCTCTGGGGCTATTCCCGCATACTGGTAAAGGAGGGGCATGTCAAATCCGCCGAACTCCACCATCGTAGCCCCTAACTGCAAGTGCTTATCATGCAGACAGGTCTGCTTTACCCTTTTCAATATTTCTTGTTTTATTGCCATAGATTATTGTATATGTTTAATAAAATCCTCACTCAAATACTGCCCCTCTATCTGTTCGATAGCAGTCACATCCTCTGCCGTAAGCATCCGCTCACCAACACAGAGCGTATCACGGATCAAGGTCTTCACCTCATCGAGACCCAATGACGTATAGTCCTTTAAGAAAGTGATGCGCTGACGCACGCTCTGGATACCTTTCTTTTCCAGTTTCTCCGGTCCCGGCGTAATGGCATGGAGCATGTGTTCCATATTGGTGTCATAGAGCAGTGTTGAATGGACGATACTCCGTCCGCTCACATGATAACAGGCCGTACCACACACCTTGCGGTCACCAATCATGATATCGTTATGACTCGACCCTGTGGCCTCGATGCCCATCTTCCGAAACACGAGCAGCACCATATTGACAAAACGGTTGAAGGCAATGCCCACATTCTCCTCTGATGTCACAAACGAGAGCATCACATTGTCCATATCGGCATACACACAACCTCCACCACTCTTACGACGAACGACGTGGATGCCGTGCTCCCGACAGTAGTCGAGATTCACTTCGTTTTCCAGCACTTGGTTACGACCAAAGATAACCGTAGGTTCCACCTGCCACATAAAGAAACAATCGGGCTCGTCGAGGTGACGGGCCACGAACTCCTCCATCGCCAGATAGAACGACAGGCGACGCGTTCCGGTAAATGGCAAGGCAACATATTTCATCTTTTAGGAGCAGTCGCTAAAACTATCTGCAAAAATATAAAGATTTTATGTAATAGCCAAACGATTTACCTTTTATTTTTTGTGATTTCATTTTTTTTTGCTATCTTTGAACTTTGCTCGAAGATATTTACGTTCGGAAATTCTCAAAAAAATTTGGAATTTCGCTCACTTATTCGTATCTTTGCACCCAAAATCAGAAAGGATGGAAAAGAGTTTCTTCAAGTCACGGTGGGTGCGCCTTACAGGGTGGATAATAGGAATCATCATGGCTATTATCCTGATATTGACGATTATCGTTAACAGCAGTTACGTGCAGACCAAACTTATCGGACTGGCTACAGAAGCCCTTTCGAAAGAATTGAACACAGAAGTCAAGATAAACCATGTAAACGTGAACCTGTTGGTCCAGCAGGCAAGTTTCTCTGACATTATCTTAAAGGACCAGGAACAGCGCGACATGCTGAAGGTGAAGGAAGTCTGGGGTAGTTTACGAATCAGGCCCCTATTACGCGGACAGTTGATACTGAGATCCCTCAAAATAAATGACATCGACCTCCTAATTGTCAAGCCTGACAGTGGCGTCGCCAACTACCAGTTCCTCTTAGATGCCACCAAGAAGAAGCCCCATAAAAAGGAGGAAAAGAAAGGCAGTGCCATGAAGTTTGACCTGAATCATGCCATCGTGAATAACATACACATCAAATATAACCACGAGCCATACGACATCAATCAGGTTGTCTACCACCACCTATATGGTAAACACACAGTGACTGTCTACAACCTGATTGCGGCTTGGAAACAATATAGGAAAAAGGGTATCGTTCACTGGAACATGAATAGCGGACTGCTGACAATCAATATCTCAGATGACGGAAAGAAGAAGAACATAGACATCAAAGACCTGAATATTCGTAGCGATAACCAACGTCCGCGTCGCAATACAGGCAAACCGCATCACGGTGCTTTCGATGATGGACACTTTGATGTGATAGCGGATTTGAGTGCAGACATCCTGCACACTGGTAAAGACTCCATCACTGCGCGACTTACAAGAGGATGTGTCAAAGATACAATAGGGGGTGTCAACCTCACAGACCTGAGATCCGATATAGCCATTATTGGGAAGAAGGTGTTCCTGACCAATGTTATCGTCCAACAGGGTACCACACGATTGGACATTCCTAAGGCTGAACTGACACTGCCTGACAAAAAGAAAGGAACCACCCTTAGTTATAATGCCGATCAGATATATGGACGTGCCATCCTGAAAGACATCTCCAAGCCTTTTGCACCCGTACTGAATAAGTTCACCATCCCACTGAACTTGCGTCTCGGCTTAAATGGAACTGACAAAGGCATGAACTTCCGGGGCATTCATATCAACACCGATGACAATAAACTGGTCATCAATGCCACTGGTAACCTACGCAACTTCAGTCCTGCAAGGGAACTGAATCTTCACTTCTTCGTTCACGATATGGTTGCCAAATCAGGCATCAAGGACAAGATCCTCAACCAGTTTACGGTCAAGAAATACATGATGTACCAACTCTATGCCCTGGGTGTGATTAAATACCACGGTGAGTTCGATATCCTATGGAAAAAAGAAAAGTTCAGAGGATTGCTCGATACGGAGAAGGGCGACATCGACTTCAATTTTGAAATTGACGGAGTGAACAAATACCTGACGGGCACAGTTAGCACAGATTCACTGAAACTGGGCGAACTGTTCCAGTTGAAGAAACTGGGCAATATTGACTGTTCAGCCTCATTCAACATCGACATTTCGAAGGAACGTACTGCAAAAATGCGCAAGTTGAAAGGCGGTAAACTACCCATTGGCAATGTGAAAGCTGACATCAAAAAAGTCAAATACAAGAGGGTCACACTCAAAAACATCCTTGCCGATATCCAGAGTGACGGTGCGATTGCTAACGGCGATGTCACCATGAAAGGAAAATTGACGGATCTGATGCTGCAGTTCTCATTCACCAATACCGGTGAGATGCACAAGATGAAAGTAAAACCGAAACTCAAATTCCGCAAATACGTTGATGACGACTGACCTCGCCATATCTTTGTATTTTATATGCATTTTCTTCACTTTTGTATGCTAAATTAATAAAAAATTGTGAATTGTGCATTGGGTATTGTGAATTATTTGTATCTTTGCAAAGTTTATACAACTTTTATGCTGTGGAACAAGAGAATTTAAGACTATTAAGTAAAATACAATATCCGGAAGACCTACGCCAATTGAAGGTCGAAGAACTGCCTCAGGTATGTGAGGAATTAAGGCAGGACATCGTACAGGAACTGTCAGTGAACCCCGGGCATCTGGCATCAAGCCTCGGCGTGGCAGAGATCACCGTTGCCCTGCATTATGTCTATAACACCCCAGAAGATCGTATTGTGTGGGATGTTGGCCATCAAGCCTATGGTCATAAGATTCTGACTGGTCGGCGTGAAAAGTTCTGCACCAACCGCAAACTGGGCGGACTGAAGCCCTTCCCCTCGCCCACCGAAAGCGAATACGACACCTTTGCCTGCGGACATGCCTCAAACTCCATCTCGGCAGCCCTCGGTATGGCTGTCGCCGCCAAATTGGAAGGCAAGGAGAATCGGCATGTAGTAGCCGTTATCGGCGACGGTGCCATGAGTGGCGGACTGGCCTTCGAGGGTCTGAATAATGTATCGTCGAGTCCCAACGACCTATTGATCATCCTCAACGACAACAACATGTCCATCGACCGTTCGGTGGGTGGGATGAAACAGTATCTGTTGAATCTCAGTACCAACAAGACTTATAATGCCATCCGTTTCAAAGCCTCAAAATGGCTGCATGGAAAAGGAATGTTGGAGGAAGACCGGCGGAAAGGACTGATTCGTCTGTCGAATGCCATCAAGAGTGCCATCTCCCACCAACAGAACATCTTTGAAGGCATGAACATCCGTTACTTCGGACCCTTCGACGGACATAATGTGAAGGAACTGGTGCGCATTCTCCAACAGATGAAAGACATGAAAGGGCCGAAACTGCTGCATCTGCATACACAGAAAGGACACGGTTATGCGCCAGCGGAGAAAGATGTCACCACCTGGCACGCCCCAGGAAAGTTTAATCCCGACACAGGGGAACGACTGGTGGACGACGACCCCAACAAACCTCAGAAGTATCAGGATGTCTTCGGACATACCCTATTAGAACTGGCCAAACAGAATCCTAAGATTGTCGGTGTAACACCCGCCATGCCCTCAGGCTGTTCAATGAATATCATGATGAAGGAACTGCCGGAGCGCACCTTTGATGTCGGTATCGCCGAAGGACATGCCGTCACATTCTCCGGTGGTATGGCGAAAGACGGACTGATTCCATTCTGTAATATCTATAGTGCCTTTGCACAAAGGGCATTCGACAATATCATACACGATGTGGCGCTGTTGAATCTGCATGTGGTGTTCTGCTTCGACCGTGCCGGCATCGTCGGTGAGGACGGAGCCACCCATCATGGTGCCTTTGACCTGGCAGCCTTACGCCCTATCCCGAACCTGACCATCTCGTCGCCGATGGACGAACACGAACTGCGCCGACTGATGTACACGGCACAACTGCCCGACAAGGGACCGTTCGTCATCCGCTATCCAAGAGGTGGTGGCGTGCTGCAGGACTGGCGCTGTCCCTTAGAGGAAATAAAGGTAGGTACGGGTCGTAAACTGCGTGATGGCAAGGATGTGGCAGTCTTGAGCATTGGCCCCATCGGTAATGATGTGGCAGAGGCTATCTCCGGATTATCTGGAGATCCTGGAAGTTCCGGTATATCCGTCGCCCACTACGACATGCGATTCTTAAAGCCCATCGATGAAACCATCCTCCAAGAGGTGGCAGAACGGTTCCAACGGATCATCACCGTGGAGAACGGTGTCAAGACGGGTGGGCTCGGTTCTGCCGTACTGGAATGGATGAACGACCACGGCTATCATCCGGAGGTTATCCGTTTAGGGTTGCCTGATACGGACTTCGTAGAACACGGCACTGTGCCTGAACTACAGCAGATTGTTGGACTGGACAAAGAAAGCATCATCAAAGCAATCAAGAAAAAATGAAAGTGGTCATTGTCGGTGCAGGTGCCGTAGGAACTCACCTGTCAAAACTGCTATCTCGAGAGCATCAGGACTGTGTGCTCATCGACGATAATGAGGAAAGGTTGAGCACGCTCTCCGATTACGACGTGATGACCTATAATGCTTCACCCACCAGTATCAAGGCCTTGAAGGAAGCCGGCACACAGCATGCCGACCTTTTCGTCGGTGTCACACCCGAAGAGACAACCAACCTGACGGCCTGTATGATTGCACACCAGTTAGGAGCCAAAAAGACCGTAGCCCGTATTGACAACTACGAATACCTGAGTCCACAGAACAAGGAACTCTTCAGGAACATGGGCATCGACTCGCTCATCTACCCCGAGGTATTAGCCGCCATCGACATCAACAACGGACTGAAACTGTCGTGGGTACGCCAGCGTTGGGATGTGCATGACGGTGCCCTGACGCTGCTTGGTATCAAACTGCGCGAAACTGCAGAAATTCTGAACCAACCTCTGCGTGAACTCTGCGGTCCTGATGATCCCTACCATGTCGTCGCCATCAAACGAGGCGAAGAAACCATCATCCCAGGTGGACTTGACGAACTGCGTGTAGGCGACCTTGCCTACTTCATGACCACTCAGGAGTATATTCCCTATATCCGTAAGATTGTGGGTAAGGAACATTATGCCGACGTGAAGAACGTCATCGTGATGGGAGGTGACAAGACTTCTGTCCGCGCGGCCCTCACCGCCCCTGACTACATGAACATGAAGATCATCGAGAAGAATGCTGAACGCTGTGAAAAACTTAATGAACTGCTCGGCGACAGCGATACGATGGTGATTCATGGCGACGGACGCGACTTAGGACTGCTTGAGGAAGAAGGTATCCGTAACACACAGGCCTTCGTAGCCCTCACCGGCAATGCCGAGACGAATATCCTGGCCTGTCTGACAGCCAAACGACTCGGTGTGCGCAAGACCGTGGCAATGGTGGAAAACCTCGACTACGTGAAAATGGCCGAAGAACTGGATATCGGTACCATCATCAACAAGATGACCATTGCCGCCAGCCATATCTTCCAAATGATGTTGGAGGCCGATGTGGATAACCTGCGTTCACTGATGCTCGTCGACTCAGAAGTGGCGGAATTTACGGCAGCAGAAGGATCGAAGGTCACCAAGAAGCCCGTGAAGGACTTAGGACTTCCTCAGGGATCCACCATCGGTGGATTGGTACGCAACGGTGTGGGCATGCTCGTCAATGGCAACTCACAGATACAGGCAGGCGACTCGGTGATGGTATTCTGTCATGAGGCACGACTGAATAATATCGAGAAATTCTTCAAAAAGAGCGTGCTTTGGTAAACTTCCGCATCATATCGAAGATCATCGGCTCACTGCTTTTCATCGAAGCCTTTTTCATGGCTTGGTGCGTGACCATCGCCTTCTATTACCACGAAGACGACACGCTGGCATTTCTGCTGTCGATGCTGCTGACCTTCAGCAGCGCCTTCCTTTTCTTGTTGGCAGGACGCAAGGCAGAAAACAGTCTCAGTCGTCATGATGCTTTTGTGGTTGTCACGGCAGTATGGGTAATTTTCTCGTTCTTCGGTATGTTTCCCTTCTTGGTACACGGCAGCATCACCAACATCACCGACGCCTATTTCGAGACCATCTCGGGATTCACCACCACAGGCGCCTCCATCCTTGACGATGTGGAGGTACTACCGCATGGCATCCTGTTCTGGCGCTCTCTGACACAATGGGTCGGCGGTTTGGGAATTGTCTTCTTCACCATCGCCATCCTACCCTCCCTGGTAGGCGGAAGCGTGAAGGTGTTCGCGGCAGAAGCCACTGGTCCCATCAAGGCGAAGATGCACCCAAGACTCTCGACGACAGCCAAATGGATCTGGAGCATCTACCTGTTGTTGACCGTCGGTTGCGGCATCTCTTTCTGGGCTGTCGGCATGGACTGGTTTGACGCGTTGAACTATTCGATGACAACCACTGCCACAGGTGGTTTCTCCATCCATAACGACTCACTGGCCTTCTTCAGTGACGCGAGGATCGACTATATCGCCATTCTTTTCCAATTCCTCGCAGGTATCAACTTCACCTTATTGTATACGAGCATCTTCAAGGCCAAGTTCAAGAGCCTGTTTATGAACTCCGAATTCAAACTGTATGTTTGCATCGTCCTTCTGGCCACTGTCTCCATCACCATCATCTTATTCAATCAAGTGGGTTACGGACTGGACCATGCCCTGCGTAGTGGACTGTTCCAGGTGGTATCGTTCATGACAACCACAGGTATCTTTAACGACGATGTGGCACGATGGCCCCATATCACATGGATTATCCTCGGTGCTGTGATGTTCACAGGAGCCTGTGCTGGTAGTACCAGCGGCGGTTTTAAGTGCATCCGTGCGGTAATGACGCTGAAGACTCTCCGTAACAATTTCCGTCAGATATTGCATCCGAATGCCGTACTGCCTGTCAAGATCAACGGACAGAGTGTACCCCATGCCAGGATTGTAGCCCTGTTCGCTTTCTTTACCCTCTTCATGCTGATGATACTTGTCACGGCAGCCATCATGATTATCTCTGGTATTGACATGATCAACAGTATCATCATTGCCTTGAGTTGTGTAAGTAATATCGGACCATCGCTCAGCAATGACATCGGTGCCAATATCACATGGTCTGGAATGCCTGACTATATCAAGTGGATACTCTCACTGTTGATGCTCATGGGACGTCTGGAAATCATGACAGTACTCGTGCTCTTCACCCGCAGTTTCTGGAAGGAAAACTAAAATTCACGCATCTTCCCCAAGATATCTACGCACGTCATCCTGCAAACGGCGGAAGGGCTCTGAGGTGATATAACCCGTGTTTTTCTTCAGCATCACCTTGATATCCTGTAACGAATTCTCGTAGCACGACATCTCATTGCGCTTCTGTGTCTTGTGGGCAGAAGCGTGATATATCTCATTCTGTCGTTCCTGACGAAGCAAGTTACACACTTTCGACAACATCGGCGAGACCACCGTATCAAACAGATGATGTCCTTGTATATATAAATAGGTGGTCTGTGCCGTCACACCCAATGCCTTGATATCCTCCTTCGTGGCCAAGTACTCGTCCTTGGCATCCGGGAACTGCCGTTGCAGGTCATTGATCTTCGTGCGCACTTTGCGTTTCACATTCATAATCGACGGCAGCGGGTTCTGCACATTAAAGCCCCCCGGGTCGGCGATTCGGTTGAAGTCTGAGATAGAGAACTTCGGATAGTTACCGTTGCGGTAGAGCATGATCGACCAGACGAACAAGGGGAACAGTGCCTCACTGAACTGCCGGAAGTACTCACGGAAATCAAAGATACGATGGTCGTTCAATGTCACGGACACACAGACATTATGCAGAGACGGTGCATAGCACTGGTAGTTCTCTATGGCATAGACGTAGGTATGAAACACATACGGACTGTCGAGTACCTTTCGCGACTGAGTGGTACGTCCCTGTACCAAATAGTCGTAGTCGGCATCCACACAGGCAATCATATCTTTACCCAACGGTTCTCCTTCTAGGAAGTTCATCAGCACCGACTTCTTCCCTCGTGTCAGGTTGATCTTCGAGGGCAACATGACCTCAAAATAACGCTTGTCATCCTCAAACTCGCTCAGCACCGTCCGCCAGAAATAGATATCATCATAACTCTCGACATAGGCCACAATCCTATGCCGTGATTTCTTCGAAGTCAGTGCATTTGCCGCCTCGAAATAACGATTGTTGATATTATCCTTGAGTCTCTTAGGCATTCCTAGGTTGTGATGTCACTGACTTCAGTGACGGCATCCATCCAACCGTCCATAATCACGGCGGGCGAGTGCGTCGTCAGGATAATCTGCACACGAGGATTCAGTTCCAGACAAAGGTCGATGAGCCGTTTCTGCCACTCAATATGCAGACTGACCTCCGGCTCATCCATAAAGAGCACATAAGGCTGGTTATCCTCCACAAGTACCGTCAACAGGATGGCCAACATTTGTTTCTCTCCACTCGACAACTGATAAGGCACCAGTGTCTCACCAATCTGCGAGAAGCGTATCTCGTTCTCCGTCCGCACGATTTTCTTGCCAGTTTCCGCAAAGAGATCATCCACGATGTCCTGAAAACGCATCTTCTTCTCCGAAAGATGCTGCGCCGCATCAGTATTACCTGCCTGTAACTCAGCGATGATACGGTTACCGATGTTCACCTGATAGTCGAGATATTTCCGCTGCAAGTGGAACAACTGGAAATCAAGCGCCGAACGGATGCGTGTATCCACCATGTTCAGCGTCTCATTGTCGAGCATCGGTGAGTCGAGCGAGCGAATCACGTCATAGCGTATCCACTTCGCATCCTCCGGCTCCACCTCCAGACGCACGCCCTTCAGCATATGAGAGGGGAACTCACCACCAGCCGTCAGACCTTTCACGACTTTATTCAGGATGGTCGACTTACCCACGCCATTGATGCCACTTAGGATATTCACCCTTGGATTGAGTTCCCACAGGATGTGTTTCTTCCCGCTCCATAGCGAGTCGATCTCAATCCGTTTGATATAGTCCGCGTACTTCTGCATAATTCTTAGTATTGCGAAGTGAGCCCATCCCACTTCGTTTGCAAAAATAGGAAATAATATTGAAACTACCAAGAAAACAATGAAAAAAAATGGTCCATTATCCGAAAGTGGAGTCCATATAATCTGGCTTTGGACTGAACTGACTGGAAATTACGAGGAATTATTTTGCAGAAGGAGTGGCATGTCTGGAATTTCAGAACTGTCACTCCAGATTTACAAAAAACAGCCTCAAATCTTAGACAGGTTTATGCATGGGGGGCAAAAATTTCCCTCAAATCTGGGACAAGTTTACACACGGGAGGCAGAAACTTCCCTCAAATCCGGGGCAGCTTTATGCATGAGGGGCATAAACTTCCCTCAAATCTGGGGCAAGTTTATGCACGGGAGGCATAAACTTCCCTCAAATCCGGTGCAGGTTTATGCATGGGGGCCAGAAACTTCTCTCAAATCCGGGGCAGGTTTATGCACGAGGGGCAGAAATATCCCTCAAATCCGGGGCAGGTTTATGCACGAGGAGCAGAAACTTCCCCCAGATCCGGGGCATATAAATGAGATTCCGAAATGGTCTGTCCCGAATCCTGAGCAGTTATTTCTGGCGCGATTTGAAGGCAGGACGGGTTTCGCCAGGATGCCAGAAGTCGACAAGAGCCAAGTCGTAAACCAGATTACTACCGCTCAGGATATCTGTGCGGACTGACGGATTGCCATAAGCCAACGTATATGGGATGTTGACAATCCAGCGGTCGCCAATATGCATGTTCATAAGAGCAGTATCGAAACCGTCAATCAATGAATAGTCCAAGGAAAGATCGGAGATACTAATTGTATTCCAACTGAACTCACCCGTGTATGTTTCACCAACTAGATAACCCTCAGGATAGGACTTCGTAGGGATATAACGCAGACGGTAAGCCACACGGATGGTATCACTGAAGAGCGGACTCTCCGTACCTGTACCAGACTCTATCACTTGTACATAAATATAATCACTGGTTTTACCGGCAGCGTTGACATCCTTGGTGTACGACTTGAACTTCTGGTAACTGCTAGAACTTGCCCACTGACTGATTACAGCATCATTCTGTTCCACCCAGTTGTCAAACTCATTGGCTTCCTCGCTACTGTCATCGCTACACGAGAGTAAAGGTAAAAAGGTAAAAAGGTAAAAAGGTAAAAACCATTTTACCGAAACCTTTAACCTTTCCATAAACGTCTTCATCATCTTACCCTTTTTCTTGTTTACCTTTTTACCTTTCCATTATTGGAGTTTCTTCAATAATGATGCGATGCTAACCTTATCCTCGATGATAGAGTTGAGTTCACTGATAGCCACGCGCTCCTGTTCCATGGTGTCGCGGAAACGCAGGGTAACACAACCATCATTCAGTGTGTCGTGATCGACGGTGACACAATACGGCGTACCGATGGCATCCTGACGACGATAACGCTTACCGATTGAATCCTTCTCATCATACTGGCAGTTAAAGTGGAACTTCAGTTGGTCGATAATCTCACGCGCCTTTTCAGGCAGTCCGTCTTTCTTCACCAAAGGCATCACAGCACACTTGATAGGAGCCAGGGCTGCGGGCAACTTCAAGACAACACGCGTCTCGCCGTTCTCCAGTTTTTCTTCCTCGTAAGCGTGACACATAATGCTTAAGAACATACGGTCCACACCGATAGAGGTCTCAATCACATACGGTGTATAACTCTCGTTAGTCTGAGGATCAAAGTACTTGATGCTCTTGCCTGAGTATTTCTCATGCTGCGACAGGTCGAAGTTGGTACGCGAGTGGATACCCTCCACCTCCTTGAAGCCGAACGGCATCTTGAACTCGATATCAGTAGCAGCGTTGGCATAGTGGGCCAACTTGTCGTGGTCGTGGAAACGGTAGTTCTCTGCGCCAAAGCCCAGGGCCTGGTGCCACTTCATACGGGTCTCCTTCCACTTCGGGAACCATTCCAACTCCGTACCTGGCTGTACGAAGAACTGCATCTCCATCTGCTCAAACTCACGCATACGGAAGATGAACTGACGAGCCACAATCTCGTTACGGAAAGCCTTACCAATCTGGGCGATACCGAAAGGAATCTTCATACGACCGGTCTTTTGTACATTCAGGTAGTTCACGAAGATACCCTGAGCAGTCTCAGGACGCAGATAGATCTTCATCGAAGCATCAGCGCTGGCACCCATCTCAGTAGAGAACATCAGGTTGAACTGGCGCACATCGGTCCAGTTACGGGTTCCACTAATCGGGCAAACGATTTCCTCGTCGAGGATAATCTGCTTCAATTCGTCGAGATCCGGACCCTGCATGGCGGCCGCATAGCGGGCATGGAGCGCATCGCGCTTCTCCTTAGTCTCCTTCACGCGCTCACTGGTCTCAAGATACTTAGCCTCGTCGAACGAGTCGCCAAAACGCTTGCGAGCCTTCTCCACTTCCTTCTGGATTTTCTCGTCGTACTTGGCAATCTGGTCCTCAATCAGCACATCTGCACGATAGCGCTTCTTCGAGTCACGGTTATCAATGAGGGGATCATTGAAGGCATCCACGTGTCCAGAGGCCTTCCATATTGTGGGGTGCATAAAGATGGCGCTGTCAATACCCACGATATTCTCGTGCAGCATCGTCATAGCCTTCCACCAATACTGCTTAATGTTATTCTTCAACTCCACGCCGTTCTGACCGTAGTCATACACAGCACCTAAACCATCGTAAATCTCACTGCTGGGGAACACAAAACCATACTCCTTACAGTGGCTCACGATCTTCTTAAAAACATCTTCTTGTGCCATAAAAATACTTAAATTTGCAAATTTGCCTGCAAAGGTACAACTTTTTTCCGAAAAACCTTGCGGTTTTCAATAATTTTGTGTACCTTTGCATCCGCTTAACAAAAGTTTAGGGGCATAGCCCAGTTGGTTTAGAGCGCTGCAGTCACATTGCAGAGGTCCCCGGTTCGAGCCCGGGTGTCCCTACGAAAA
>Ga0247609_10001293_pt1 | contig 30457 bp, 40 predicted proteins | sample 172DNAGHGlowgp2_FD_193487 | JGI IMG/M metagenome (GOLD analysis project Ga0247609, IMG submission 193487) | Sheep rumen microbial communities from Palmerston North, Manawatu-Wanganui, New Zealand - 1728 DNA GHGlow gp2 | ecosystem: Host-associated > Mammals > Digestive system > Stomach > Rumen ... | reverse complement strand
AATGGATAAATATCTTTCGTGAATTTGTTTCATTAGAGGGTGTTCTAAGCAAGAATATCGTCATTAATTTTGATGATAAATAAAATATATATAAATACAGTTAAACCCTACTAGAAGATCATCTAGATATATTCTAAGTGATTCTAGTAGGGTAATTATCAATTATTAAATATTAACACATTTTAAACAATTTTTTCATTCTTTTTTTCTTGTTCCATTTCATGTTTTAATATATTTAATGATATGACTTCATCCATATTATATTTTAGATCATAAGCTAAATTACATATATCAAATAATATATCACCTAAAGATATAGCCGCTTTAGTTGCTTCTTCTTTAGTAAATTGTCCGCCTTCTTGTTTTAGCACATTATTTAATTTTCCTGATAATATTCCAACATGTTCTTGTAATGCCAATATTATTGAATATGGACCTACTTCAGTTGGATAATCTATCCATTCGCGCGCTTTAGTTTGATATTCATTTATTTCCATTGAAATTTCTTTTTTATTTATATTAAAATAGTAAAACATTATTTGAATTTTTTAAAAAAATATCTATATAATATTTGTAATAATTAACTTTTAAATTTTTTCGATTATGTCAGTACAATACATCACCCCCGCCTGCATTAACGAAGTAATGAGCTGTAAAATTTCAGTAAAAGATAATCTTGAAATTGGTATGGCTGCAACAATGTTTGTGGGATCTGACCGTTATGCAATGGTTATAACTGAAATTCTTGGACCAAAGAAAGTCAGAGTTGATCACATGGATGATACAGATTATAAAGAAATCGAAAACTATACTGACGGAAATGTTCAAATACTTCGTGGTGTAAGAATGCTTAAATATGCAAAAATATCTGAAGATGGTACACACTGGGAAGGCACAGGTAAGATTTATACACTTCGTAAAAATGGAAGATGGATGCCAGAAGGTGAAGGTCTTTGGGGAACATGTTCAATACATATTGGAAATGCTGATAATTATAGGGATCCTTCTTTTTAGGATCCTTTTTTAAAATAAATTTTAAAGTATACTATATTATAATAGGGTAATCAAAATAATATATTATGGAACATAAAGAAATTAAAGAAAGACTTCATTCAGAAAATCCTGTAAAATTTTCATACAAGAAAAAGAATGGCGAAATTAGAACAGCAACAGGCACACTTAATGTAGATGTTATGGGAGAAGAAAACGCACCAAGCGGTAAACTTGATTCATATAATGAAGATACTATTCGTTATTATGATTTGAATTCAGAAGGGTGGAGATCATTTCTTGTTGAAAATTTTATTGAATTTTTGGAGTAGTTATTATTTAAATAAAAAGATATGAAAGAGTTTTTGAGAGAAAAATGGCATATTATTGTTATAGTTATTCTTGTATTGTTTAGCGTAAATAAATGTGTACAATCATGTAATAGGGCTACAGAAATTGATAATAAACAATCACAAATTGAATTAATGGATTCAACTTTAAAATCTGCAAATGATTCCATTACTTCTTTAAATACAATTATTAAAGTATATGAAGAGAAAGTTGCAGGATTGAATCAATCATTATCAATTCAAGATGAAGCAAATAAACGTATTTCTGAAGCTAAGAAAAATATCAATGTTAATGTAAAAAAATAATATATGGCAAAGCAGGGTTCAATTGAGCAATTTGGTGTTATTATTGAAAATTTGTCAAATTCAATGTTTAGAGTTGAATTAGATAATGGTATAGATATTATATGTCACATATCAGGAAAAATTCGCATTAACAATATTAGGATGACTGTTGGTGATAAAGTTAAAGTTGAAATGAGTCCATACGATTTATCAAAAGGGCGAATTGTTACACGATTAAAATAATATATAATTATGACAGAAACATATTGCAATTATGAGATATCAAAATTCTTAAAGAAAAAAGGGTTTAATGAAAAAACTTTTGGTATTTATATAAAAGGTCAACCATATAATTTACAACATAATTTCCGTGGAAATAAATTTTCTAATTCTGAAATGTTAAATGCTTATTCATCTCCAACTCTCCAAATGGCTTGTGCGTGGTTGAGAGAAGTGCATCATATTTTTATAGAAATCGGTACAAGTATAGACCTTAATGGTAACTACCATTTTAGTTATACAATTCTTGATAAAGAATGTAAATATGTAAGAAGAGGATATACAGAGTTTGATTGGAATTATGAAAATGCAGTTGAAGCAGCTATTAAATATTGTTTAGAAAATTTGATTTAAAAAGGAACAATTATGAAAATTACTATTGATACCAAAAACGATATAATTAAAATTGGTGGTAAGCCAATTGATGAAGCTAAAGAATATAAAAAAGAAGAATTTGAAAGTTTTATAAGAGAATATCTTCTTAAAAATACAATGCTTTCAGAATATGAAACAGATTGTATGTGGATGTCTTATCGTTATTGTATAGGACGTCATACGATAGCTGCTAATATGCATGCTGCAGCAATATGGAAGCATTGTAGAGGACGTATGTCTAAAGAAAGAGAATTATTTAATGCTTTTGATATTAATAGAGAAATTGAACAGCACTTAGGATTTATTTCACCTAATTTTTATTTTCCTATTACTTCATTAAATAGAATATATACGACTGCATTAGATATTGTATTTGAATTTATTGAAGATTATGAAATTAAATCAATAGATGATCTTTTGAAATATAAAGATGTTCATGTGATATTGGCTGATAATGAACGTGGATATAAACTTGAAACAATTACATGGGATGAATGGTTAAGACCAAATGTTATAGAAATTGTTCAAAAATATATGGATATATCTGATGATGAAGCATGGGAAAAATTTGAATGGTGGAGAAATACAGGAACATGTATCGATGACTTAAAGAAAGAATTTGAAAAACTTATAGAAGGTATTCCTAATTCTAAACATTATTATTTATTTGATTTTGAAGATCTTATTGCATGGAATGATCTTGTACATTGTTTTGATCATGAGCATCACCATAAATCAATATTGCAAGATGGATCTGAACGAGAATGGTTTTGGTCATGGACAAAGAAAACTGAACAACGTGAAGATGGCAAATATTATTGGACTTTTGGATATACAAAAATAAGAGTGCCATTGGATGCTTGGGATGGAGTCACAACAACATGGATTCCTGATGATGCAATTAAAAAAGATTTATATTAGAATAATGTGAAAAAATATGAAAAAAATTCATAAAAGTTTTATTATGAAAAAAATTCATAAAAGTTTTATTATGAAAAAAATTCATAAAAGTTTTAATAAATATATTGATGGTATATGTTCAGGGTTTGCTGAATATTTGGAAGTTGATCCAAATATTGTAAGATTACTATATATTTTATTTGGATTATTTTTTCCTATTACAGCAATTATTTTTTATATAGTTATGATGCTTACGATGCCTGATTGGAATGAATAAATAAAATAATATAATAAAATATGAATGACGAATTATTTGATAATTTAGGAGCAAATAGAGGACCAATGATTAATCCATTGATATATCCTCAAATTAAATGTGATAAATGTGGACATAATATTTTTAGAAGTGGTATAATATTTTATAATATTCCTGGATTTATTGCCGGAAATGGTACCGAAGATTATCAATATCCATTGCCTGTATATATTTGTGATAAATGTGGAGAAGTTATAAAATATATACGGGATGAAATTGAAAAAGGTGCTGAAAAGGCTAAAAAAGAAGAATCAAAAGGAACAACAATTATATTATAAAAATCTTATATAAATGAAAAAAATAAAATTAAATAATAGATATAATTCTAATATATGGCTTGAAAATATTCAAAATAATTATTGGAAATTAAATGCTGAAGATCAATCAGATTTAGCATATATAAGATGTATATATAATGATGATCAATTAACATCTATTTATGCTATAGATCCGCCTGGTGGTCCATTTTTGCATATTGATATGATTATAGATAATTATAAAATTGTTGAAATTAGTAATGATTTAAAACTTAAACTAGAAAAACAATAAAAATTTATAAGCGTATTATTAAGTTAATACGCTTATGTTTTTTCAAAGAAATTATGTTTATCAATATCTTTTTTTAGTAAAACAAAAAGTTCTTCTAATGATTCATGTGTATTAGCGCAAATAAATTCATTATTAAAATATAAACAATATGTCCAATGTGATGAACCTGATCTATATTCTTCATATGTAATTCGAATATATGTATGTGGATTATAACTTTTTTCAAAAAATATATATATTATATTTGTACCATATTCCCATCTTTTACCAGGTTTTCTTGTCTTGTTACTAATAATAAAAGGTCTATATTTTAATGTATAAGCAAATTCACTAATTTTATCTATATATGGTTTATCAATCCAACATCCGTCAATATCTACTTTTATTTTCCTTTTATTATCAACAAAAGCCTTAGCAAGTTTAGATTGATTATTCAGTATTAATTTTTCTAATAATAATTTTTTTAAACTATTCATATAAATTAACTATTTTTAATTATGTTTAATAAAAATAATATTATAACACATGAAGCTAAATTAAATTTAACCATGTTTTTAATTCTTTTAAAGACCAAAATTCAATATAATTTAAATTATTTTGTTTCGCAATATTTCTTTTATTAACATCTCTAATTGTCCAAGTATTTATAGCATTATTATAAAATTTAGTATTTTTTTCTTTCCAATTTTTTAATTGATTTTGGTCTTTTTTATTATTTTCATTATATGGGTGACCTCCATGTGTCCAATGATAATTACATTCAATATAAAGATTTAAACTTGGTATATAAAAATCACAATTAAAAGGATATAAATCTGATTTATATTGATAAATAATATCAGAATATTTTTCTTTTAATACATTATATGATTTATTTTCTGATTTAGACATATTAAATGTATTATTTTTTCTTTTTGTTTTATTTACTTTATTTTTTATAATTTCTGATTGAATTGGGTATTCTACTCCATATTTTTTTATTGATGTTTGTTTTCTTTTTTCAATTGTATAATCATCCCAGCAATGAATATGTTTATTTGATAATTTCCATATATGAGAAACCCCATATTTTTCTAAACATGTTTTTTTATAATGTTCTTTTACAATTTCTGTTTGTGCAGGATTTTCAACTCCATATTTTTCTAAACAAGTTTGTTTGGCCTTTTTTCTATTTGAATAATATTCATCCCCATATCGTTCTAATTTTGTTTGTTTTGCTTTTTCTCTATTTGAATAATTTTCATCCCCATATCGTTCTAATTTTGTTTGTTTTGCTTTTTCTCTATTTGAATAATATTCATCCCCATATCGTTCTAATTTTGTTTGTTTTGCTTTTTTTGATATGATATTATAGTTTGTATTATTTACTGCCTTTTCTCTATTTGAATAATATTCATCTCCATATCGTTCTAATTTTGTTTGTTTTGCTTTTTCTTTTTGTGCATTTGATTGTGTAAATGCTAATACTCCATATTTTTCTAAACATGTTTTTTATAATGTTCTTTTGCAATTTCTGTTTGGGCAGGGTTTTCAACTCCATATTTTTCTAAACAAGTTTGTTTTGCTTTTTCTCTATTTGAATAATGTTCAACTCCATATTTTTCTAAACAAGTTTTTTTAATTTTATCTTTAATTAATTGTTTTTGTTCTTTGGATAATAATTTTAATTTAATAAGTCTTGCTTGTTTATTACATTCTTTACATCCACACGTTGATGCATATATATAATTATGACCACCATAAAATTTTGCTGGTTTATTACATATTATACATTTTGGCACAATATTTATATTATATTTTATTCTAAAAAATGATTCTTTAATATTATTACAATCATCCCATCTATTTAATAAATATTCTTTCCATTCATTATTTAATGAATTCCATTTTATTACATGTGTTTTATAAAAATTTATGATATCTTTTTCTATATTAATATTTATTAACATATATAATATAATATTAAATAATTTAATTAAAAATAATGAAAAGCATAAAAGATAAAAGAACAAGCAATAATAAATTTTTATTTTTTTTTATTATTAACAAAATATTTTTTTGAAATGTTTAAAAGTAAAAAATTTTGGTATATATCTTTATTTGGATTATTATATGCAATAGTTGGGTTTTCTAGTTTTTGGCATGCTTGTGCGTTTTTCGGTTTAGCTAATAATTCATGGATGTCAATCATATTGGCATTTGCATTTGAGATTGGTCAAGCAGCAGTATTGTTTAGTTTATTAACATCTGAAAAAGATAGATCAAGGGTAATGCCATGGGTATTAATGACAATGTTTACAATAGTACAGGTAATTGGTAATGTGTTTAGTTCTTATAAATATATAATGAACAATTCAGTTGAGGACTTACGATATTTTAAAGAACCAATATTTATTTGGACTTCATTACCTGATGAACAAGCTACAGTAATCATTACATATATAGTTGGTGCAATATTGCCTGTATGCGCATTATTTTTGACATCAATGATTACGAATTATTTGACTGACGAAGCAGCCAAACAGAATTTGACTGACGAAGCAGCCAAACAGAATTTGACTGACGAAGCAGCCAAACAGAATTTGACTGACGAAGCAGCCAAACAGAATTTGACTGACGAAGCAGCCAAACAGAATTTAAAAGTACAAAAAGAAGATCAAAACAAAATTGAAAATGAAGGAACTATAATAGTTCCTGAACCATCTCAAAAAGGTCCAAATCCGCCAATTATAATTAATTCACCAGAAGATTTAGATAAAGTTTATAAAGTTTATAAAGAAGAATATGAAGATAAAGAACAAGCAACAGATGAAACAAAGAATATTGAAGAAGAATCAGTTAAGACAGAAAATAATGATGAAATTGATGAAGAAATTTCAGAAGAATTAAATATACCAAAAATTAAAGAAAAATCACATTTTATTAATTTATAAGGAGGTTCATTTGAATCTCCTTTTTTATTTTTAATAAAATTATACAATTTTATAATGTATTAAATAAAATTTACTATATTAAATTATGCCAATAATTCAAAAGTCAAATCAGATAACTATTGGGCAACCAACTAATTTAAAAGATATTACAAAACATATATATTCTAAAGATGAAATTGATTCTTATCAATTATTAGAAGCAATTAATGAGCATCCTTTAGCTAAACGCCCAACAAATATTAGATCAAAATTGGCATATAAAGAAATACTTCATAATGCCAAATTAACAAAGAAATATCTACTTCCTGGACAAGTAGTATTATTTCATTATGCTGAACCAAAGTTTAAAGAAGAATTGGAATATTACGATAAAACACCTTTTACATTATTCTTAGGCATAACAAGAACTAAAGAAGGCAATATTAGGGAGATAGGTCTAAATCTACATTATTATCCACCATTCGCACGCGCAAATATTCTTAATCATACATATGAAGTATTTAAGCCATATTTTAATAAGAATTTTAATGAAGTAAGTGGAAAGCCAAATATGTTTATATCGTATGATAGATTAAAGCATTTAATGAAAAGAAATCTTAAGATAGCATTTGGCATAAAAATGTATATTCCTGTATTAAGACAAGCTTCCTGGCTTATTCCAACAAGATTATTATCAACTGCAATCTTTACTGAAGGTCATTTTAGTAAAGCTACATTACAGCAGATATTTCACTTTTGGAGACAATTTTAATAGTAAAACATTAATTTAAAAATGACTGATAATGATATATTAGATTATTTTTGTGGTAAAAAACATAAAAATATTCAACATAAAAAATTAATAAATATTCCAAATATATATTTAGATTACTTAAATAATAGATATAATGATTCGTTATCTATTCGTGAAACGATTATTCGTATAAAATTAAACATAGATAAACACCCATTATGTCCAATATGTAATTCACCTGTATTGATGCATAAATATAAATCATTATTTTTATCAACATGTGGAAATATAAATTGTTTAAAAATACATAGTAAACAAAAATTTGAAAACACAATGTTAAAAAAATATGGATATAAATATAATTTTCAAAATAATGATATATTAAAAAAAGCTAACAACAAAACAACATCAATTGAATCAATTAATAAACGAAAAGAAATTCATAACAGTAAAACAATAGATGAAAAAAATAAAATTATAGAAAAAAGAAAACTTACATGTATTAAAAAATATAATCAATATAGTTCATTTATTATAGATAAAGTAAAGAAAACAAAATTAGAAAGATATGGAGATGAAAATTATTCAAATATAAATAAAGTAAAGAAAACAAAATTAGAAAGATATGGAGATGAAAATTATATAAATTTTGAAAAAATAAAACAAACAAATTTAAAACGTTACGGATATGAATTTCCATTTCAATCTAAAAGTATAATTAAACAAATACATGAAAAACAAATTCAAAAATATGGGTGTTTAGCATTTAATACTGATATTCAAAAACAAACTTGTTTAAAACGATATGGTGTTGATAATGTATTTAAATCTGAAAAAATAAAGAAAAAAATTAAACAAACAAGATATAATAATTATGGACAATATCAATCTATTAAACAAATAATAAAATCTAAATCTAAAGAAGTAAAGGAAAAACGAATTAATACTATGCATAAAAATGGTACACTAAATTCATCTAAAATTGAAAACGAATCATATCAATTATTAAAACAAAAATATCCTGATACTATACATCATTTTAAAGATAAAGAAAGATATCCATTTGTATGCGATTTTTATATACCGAGTTTAGACTTATTTATTGAATGTCAGTATGGTCAGTTTCATAATGGTAGGCCATATCTTGGTATAAATGAAGATTTAAATGAACTTGAATTATTAAGACAAAAATCAGAAAAAAGAAAACAAGAAACAGGAAAACCAAAAACAAGATATGATGCAGTTATAGATACATGGGTAAATAGAGATCCAATGAAACGAAAAATAGCAAAAGAAAATAATTTGAATTATATTGAATTTTGGAATATAAATGAATTAATAAATTGGCTGTAAAAAATACATTCAAAATAATTATTTTTATATATTAAAATATATCCAATAAATTAGATGAAACGTTTTTCAGAAAGAAAAAAATCATTAAATAAACTAAATGAACACAAAGAAATTTCAAGTGGAACACCATTTAATCCAGGTAACGCATTATTGACAACTGGAATAATGAATCATTATACACCTATTCAAAATATATTAACAAATATTAGAAATTTATTTTGCTGTCATTTAGGTATTGCATCAGAACTTGGTGAAGATAATGTATCAATTAAATTAAGTAGTTCAAGATTTGTATCACCACAAAAAGTTAATGAATTATTATATACTTGTTTATATTATGATTCAAATTATCAACAATCTTGTTTAGCTTCATATATTCAATCACAAGGATTAACAAAAATGACAGTGGTAAATATTGGATCTTATTATATAGTATATTTCTCACCAACTGATATTGCTACTGCTAAAGATCCAATTAAAATGGCTATTAATACTGTAGCTCCTACTGATTATGAAGATGATGATTGTGATTGCTGTTCATGTGACGGGTGTTTCGAAAGCAGACAATCAATTAATGAAGATGATTCTGAAGAAGAAATGAAAAATCTTACTTTAGATAAGATTATTGAATTAATTAATTCAAAAGATAAAGTAAAAGCAGCAAAGCAATTAGAATTATTAATATCTCAAGAAATACAATTACCACGTGAATTTTATTTTGCAGCAATTAAGTTTAAAACTGAAGATACATCTATTGCTTTAAGATGGAGATATACTAAGAAATTACCAACAGGTACATCTATTGAAAATACAAGATCTATTATGCATATATTTGGTACTGGTGATAAAGCAATATGGATACAGGATTATGCTAAAGATTCAATTGTTAAATTACCTGAAGATATTACTAAATTAATAGATTCAATTTTGGAAATATTAGATGCTAAAAAAACAGATGATCCATCTATATTTAAAATGACTGGCGATAGTTCAAAACGTGATGAAGACAAGGATGAAGACAAGGATGAAGACGACGAGAATAAAGATGATGAAAACAAAGAAGATAATGAGTCAGATGAAAAGGATAATAAAGATAATAAAGATAATGAAAAGAACGACAAGAAAAAATCTGATGATGACGATGAAGATGATGGCTTATTATAAAAATTAATCAATCTGTTTAAACATATGAAAACATTGACATCACATATTACAGAAGCAATTAAATCCGAAGATCAACAAATAATTGAAATACTTAAATTTTATGCAACGAACATGTCTGGTGTTCAACAAGAATTATATAAGCAAAAAATAAAAGATGCAGATTCAGTAGATATTGTACCATTAAGTGAAGTATTTACTACTGAAGAAATAAAAGAAATAAAAAGACGTATTCAGCCAAAGCCAAAAATGTGTTATGAAAATGCATATAAGCTTTGTGATAGATTTGCATATGATCATAATCACGATATTAAATATTGTGAAGGATATTTAAATATGAAAGGGTTCCCAATAGATCATGCATTTAATTGCGTAGATGGAAAATATGTAGATATAACAATTGAATTAGCATTAGGAAGAAATGTCGCGGAAGAAGGAGATACATATATTACATTATGCAAATACGATATTGATAAAGTAAGAGAAATATTATTACAAAATGGATTTTATGGAGAAATCTATAATACTATATTTTTAAATAAATATAAGGAGAATGTAAAAGCTGCGTCATGAAAACCATTGATATCTTTATAACTGAACGCTTATCATCTATAGATGAACGATTAAAATTGAATGGTGAATCTAAGATAAAATCAGAAGATCTTAGTGAAAAATATTGTATGTTTAGTTGTTATGTTAAGAAAAATCATATTAGAAAAAGACTTGTTGAATTATTAAAAGCTGATACTGATGATCGTATAAAAATTATAGGAGCAGACTCTTATGGTGGCAAAGGAATGTCACCTGATGATTTGTTTATATGTTTTAATTATGATTTACAAAAAATAGAAAATAAGCTATTTCGTTTTTTACAATTTGATAAAAATTCTTTTGCTGCATCATTTCATAAATTCCCCAAAAAATATCGTACACTTGAAAATTTTGAAAAAGATTATAAATCACAAGCAATTACGCTTCAAGATTTAGATGTTTATAAAACATTTTCAAATTTTAAAAATTAATTATGAAAAGATTTACAGAATTTATAATAGAAGGAAGAACTATAGATGAAATAATAATTAAAGATCAAAAAAATAAAAATGTTGATGTTGTATATTGTGCTTATGATGAAGAATCTTTAGATGATGTTATTAAGAAATATGAAGCCGTTGGAAAATATTGGCGAGGAAAAGGATTCTTTTTAGCGACAATGAAAAATAAGTCAACATGGATAGTTGATAAATCAAAAGAATATAAAGTAAATTCATGGCAACCTAATGGTGAGTTTCTTAAATGGGAAGACGAAACAGATTATGACGAAACATATACAAAACAAGAATTACTTGATGCTTTTGAAAAAGGAGACACCATGTTAGTAGTTATAAATAAATAATATAAACATATGAAAAATATACATTATTATTTAAAAGAAGATATAGGAGTAATTCCAACTGATAATAATATTCAAGCTCTTGATACTAATGTTGACCAGGCATTAGATGTTATTGCTGATTATTTTAAATCTAATTATGAAGGAAAATATTGTGATAAACGTAAAATTACATCTTTAACATATAAAATATTACAAGCATTAGATAATAAATTTACAGGACAAGATAATTATCTTGGTGAAATAATATTTAAAGCAATAAATACATATTAAAAAAATAAATACATATTAAAAAATTATGAAGAACATAAAAGATTTTTTATTAGAATCAAATAATTATGACATGCCTAATTTAGGTAATTTAGATTATAATATGACTATAGAAGATGTATTATCAGCTATACAAAACATATTTGATGAAAATGGTGATATGGATACATCAATGTATAATAAGTTAACTAAATTATTTAATAAGATACCATCAAATATGAAATTTGGCGAATGCGAAGAAGAAACAGCTTGGGAAATAAATGATGTTATTCAATTTAATAAAGGACAAGCAAAAAAAGTAGGAAATGTGAATAGTAGAGAAATAGATATGGATCTTGCCATATATAAAATCAATAATATATATGTTATTCAATTAGTAGGAGATGATTTTATAAATACATATGTAAGTAAATAAAATTATAAAGTATTATGAGAAACATAGTTGATTTTCTAAATGAAAGCAAAGAAGATTGTGTTTATGCAGTATATATGGGAGATAAGACATTAGTTAATTTTTTCTATACTGCTGAAGAAGCTGAAGAAGAAAAAAATAAATTAAATCAAGAAGCTCCTGGAAATAAAGCTTTTGTTAAAAAAGAATCAAAGAAAAAAATAGAAAAATAAAATTAATGAAGAACGTAATTATATTTGGCGGGGCGGGCTTTATTGGAACAAATTTGATTAAGAGTCTTTTGAAAGATGGGCATAAAGTAATGTGTATAGATAATCTTTTTACTGGACGATTAAAAAATTTAAAAGAATTTGTTCACTATGTAGATGATAGAAAATTTGTATTTTATAAAGGTGATATTACAGATAATAATTTATTTGTACAAGATATATATGATAAGATAACATATTTCTTTGGTAATGATAAAATAGATGAGATATATAATTTAGCTTGTCCAGCATCACCCCCAAAATATTTAATTGATCCAATTTTTACTATTCATACTTCATTAGCTATAGAAAATATATGCTTATTAGCAAAAAAATTAGATTGTAAATTATTACATGCATCAACATCGGAAGTATATGGAAATCCTGATATTATGCATCACCCTCAAAATGAATCATATAATGGAAATGTAAATATATTAGGACCAAGATCTTGTTATGATGAAGGTAAACGTATTGCAGAAACAATATTATATGAATATAATAATAAACGTGGTGTAAAATGTAAAATAATTAGAATATTTAATACTTATGGTCCATATATGGATCCTGAAGATGGGAGAGTTATTTCTAATTTTGTATGCCAAGCACTAAGAAATGAAGACATAACAATTTATGGAGATGGGACACAAACAAGATCATTTCAATATATAGATAATCTTATATATGGAATGAAAGAAATGATGGATATAGATGATTATTTTGGACCTGTTAATATTGGAAATCCTGAAGAATTTACAATTAAAGAATTAGCTGATTTAGTATTAGAAATGATTCCTGAAAGCAAATCAAAAATTGTTTATAGGGATTTACCTAATGATGACCCAATTCAACGTAAAGCAGATATTACAAGAGCAGTTAAATTATTTAATTATAATCCAGCAATAAAACTTAAAGAAGGATTAAGTAAGACAATTAACTATTTCAAAAATGAAATTTTTGAAAACAAATTTTAAAAATGAAAAGGAAACTTTGTTTCCTTTTTTTTGATATTTATTATTATAAGTTCTATTTTTATTTTGTTAAAATGATAATATTATGATAGGTACTTATAAAGAGTTTTTTAATTTTGTGAACAATATATATCCAGTTATATGTTCATTATGGGAAGATTTTAATATTCGTAAAGATCCTCAAAAGGGTGATATGTTTTTAGTTAAACAAGGTGATAAATGTGTTAAAGCATTTTTTGATAGAATATTATTTGATGATACTTTTGAAAATGGAGTAGCTTTTTTCTATATATTTATATCAAACGATAAAGAAATTAAAATACATTCTATTAATGATGTATATAATTATAAAAAATTAACACAAAAAGAAAAGAAAGATATATATAGATTTTGGGTAGATTGTAAACCTATTAATGATAAATAAGAATTATGAGAGTTTATAGAATTGTAAATAATGATTTAAAAGGAGAATCGTTTTTTGGATTGCCTTATCCATTTAATCAAACAAATGGAGAACAAAAGCTTAATAAATTGTTTGCTAATATGAAGCCATGGACTCAGGGTGTTCCTTATTTTAAAAATAGCAAACTTGTTTTTATATCAAAGGATGCTTTAATGACGTTTCTTTTTAATAATAAGAATATAGAATTGACATCAGATGATATTAAAGAATTGGATTTAGCTGGATGGAAAATTGAAAGTTTTGAAGTAACAATTTGTAGTCCTGGTTTATCAAATTTTATGGGTACATATTTTAATGATGAAGTTATTGAAAATACATTTGAATATTATTCATTTGATGAACTATATAATAATTGTAATTATAATAAAGTATTTCAAAGTTATGTTCCTAAATTTTCTATAAAAGAAATGTGGAATAAATATTATACTGAAGTTAAAACATATTACGAATAAATTAAAATTTTATTACAATGAATTTTGCAAACAAGGATTTTTTGACAAAAGAGTTAGTTAACACGTTTTCTTACACAACAGCATCACAAAATAGAAATGTAAGTACCGACGTAAGTATTAATGGTAGAACTTATACAAAATACGGAACATTGCAAGCTGTAACATTTGTTGGTAATTTGTATAAAATTAATGAATATAAAAATGTACTTGTAATTGGTATGTCTCGTCAGCATCCTAATGAATTTAAAATTAATAAAGAAGAAGGATATGAAAAGGCTGCTCTTAATATGTTGGATAATCCAATTATGATGATTGAAGTACATGGAAAATTTACAAAGCGCAGATTTGTAAATATTGTTGAAACTTATTTGAGTTATATGAAGCTTGAGTTTGTAAAGACGCGCAAAGAAATAGATGCAGGATATTAAATATGTTTATACATAATTTACAAAATAAGTTCGGATATTCGGAAATGTACGAATGGTCCGAACTTTTTAAATATAATATAATTCCTTTTGGAAGATTTGTTACTTTTTCAAAAAATGAAATAGGTAAAATAAATTTGGCTACTGATAATGATTTTATTATTGGAGTCACTACTATTAATTTTGCTTGTGTATCTGATGATCCTGATGAATGGCAAGGAAAATATATATGTAATCAATATGGAGATATATTATTAGAAGAAAAAGATATTGCACATGCAGAAAATGAATATGATAATAAAGAAGAATTTAAATATATAAAAACAGTTTATAATAAACAAATTGGTCCAGTCATTAATGAAGATTACAAAGAAAATTTATCTTATGTAAAAAGATCTAATCGTAACGAATGGGTAAGAGTTAATATATTAGGTAAATGTATTGTTGTTGATGATGGAACATTAAATGCCGGAGATTGGTGCACTGTTGGAAAAGATGGAATAGCTACACAGGCTAATATGAATTCTATCAATAAATATTATGTTATTGATAGATTAACTGAAGAAACAATTATGATTTTCTTTAAATAACATGGAAGGCAAAATTGACAAAATAAGTGTAATCACAACATATTATAATACAAATAATAAAATCATACAATGCTTGAATAGTGTAATGCGTCAAAAGAAATATGATAATTATGATATTGAATATGTTATTGTAAATGATTGCTCTACAGATAATACTGAAGAAATTGTAAATTTATTTTTAAAAATGTTTATTAAAGAACATCCTGAATGTGATATTGATGTTAAACATATTAAAACGGATCATAATTTAGGTAGAGGTGGAGCAAGAAGATTAGGTATTGAAACATCATCTGGCAATTATTTAATGTTTTTAGATTCTGATGATCATTATTTGAATAATGATTTAATATATAAATGTCATAGACTTACATCAATTGAAGCAGACATTATTGAATTTGGCGTAAAATATATTGATAATAACTGTGATGCTCATAATTTATTTATTAAAAGTCCACATACATTATATAATAAGGGTACAGGAAATTTGATATATTTGTTTTATGAAGATAATGTAAAATTTATGCCATGGACAAAAATGATAAAAAGATCACTTATTGAAACACATCAATGGAGCGATGATAGAGAATATGATGATTTATTGACAATGCCTTATTTAATTTATAATGCAAATAAAATAATTATTATGCCATGGGTTGAAATTATATATAAACCTTCATATATTTCAAAAGATCCTAATGAAACTCATTATAAAACAGTTAAGGCTATAGCTTCATTATTTGATGATTTTAAAGATAATAAAATTGTATTGAAGGCAATGTATCAAAGATGTTTAGTTGACATGAGAACAATATTGAATTTAAATTCAACTAATGAATATTTTCGAAAGATGATGGAATTAAATAATAAAATGCTAAAATATATTAATCCAAAATATGTAAACTAATAAGAAAAATAACTATATTATATAAAAATATTTAGACATTTATGAAAATTTATAACGCATTTGGCATAAAGCCAACAAATACTCATGTATCAGCGGGATCTGATTATTATATTCCAAACATTCAAACTGAAAAACAAAAAGCATATGCAATTGGAGCTTTTCAAAAATCTTATAATGTTAGTAAGAAAGATATTAATGATATGATTGAATTCATTAATAATTATATTTCTGATGATGGAGAATTGAATATTATTCATTTGTATTTAGCATATCATAATTCTAATTTGGAATTGATTAGAAATATTTCTATTATCAAAGGATTGAAATATTTTATTGATAATTTCTTGGTTTATGATGAAAAGAAAAATGTATGGGGAATTGAGCCTCAATTAAATGATACATTATTTATTAATTCAGGAATTAAGATAGCACTTGATACAGTCCTTAGTGATCAAAATGGTCCTAATGTCCATCAACAAATAAATAATTTAAGATTGCTTGGAATTGGAATTGCAGGACTTTATGTAAATAAGTCAGGAATGGGCAATAAAGGATATGACGTACGAGCATGCTTGGTTGATGAAGATTATTCAGGATATGTACATCTTTCAATGGCATTTACTAAAGATACTGAAAATACAAATAAGAATATTTATTGTGGAGATAAGTTAACACAAATGATGCTTATTCCTGTATTTCATACAGAATATGAAGAAATTGGTGAAGTTGAATATAAAAAAATTATGAGTAATTCAAATAGAGGTGACGCAGGATTTGGAAGTTCAGATGTTAAACATTAAAATTTAAATAGTTATGATTACAAAAACAATTATTTCTAAATTGTATGATGAGGCAAAAGTTAATAAAAATTTTGCAGAGGAAGGATATTTTTCAACTGAAGATACAGAATATCGTAATTGGGTGTGGTTTTATGAAGGAATGATGGCAGCATTTGAAAAATTATTGAATAAATGAAAAAGAAAATTTATATATCATTGCCTATAGCATTTCAAGAAGATACAGTATATCAACGTAATAAAGAAGCAAAAGATTATTTAATAAAAAAATATTGTCATTATGATTATATTTCACCAATAGATAATAATAAAATTGATGATGAAGCGTTAGGTAATCATTTAGAACTTGAACGTACTGCATATTATATGGGTAAAGATATTGAACAAGTAATATTATGTGATGCTATATTAATGTGTCCAGGATGGGAAAATTCAAAAGGTTGTAAAGTTGAAAAATTTACAGCTGAAACTTATGGTAAAGAAATATTATATATGAATGGGAGTTAATATTAACTCTCATTTTTTATTTTTAATAAAACATTAATATATAATGATATCGTTATTTGATACTATTAATAAAATCCAATATTATAATAAAGTATCTGAAGAATATTGTAATATTAAAGAAATGGATATTATTAATGAAAGTTTTAAATCTTCAATATTAAATAAATTAGCAAAAGCAATATATGATGCATATGCATATAAAAGAATATTAAATGGAAAGAAAACTAAATCAAAATCATTTTGCACATTTTTTAAACCAATACAAACAAAATATGGAAGAACAATATCAGGTGTAAAATGGTCAGAAATAACTGATAATGATTTTAAGAAATTTGATGGAGATGATAAAGAATTAATTAAACTAATCAGAAAAACATATGCATTAAAGATTAGAGCAGTATTTATAGTATGTGATAAAATAAGTGAAGATATACTTTGGTTTATACAAGGTAATATTTATAATTATAATTTAGATAGAGCTAAACCAAAAGTATATGAATTTTCTTCAAGTTCGCATGATCCAATTCCTGAAAAAACAATATTAAATGTTAATAATTATAATGATAGACCACTTAAATTAAATGAAGTTATTAATTTAATATCAGGTAATGATGTGTATTTTCTCGAGTTTACTGATGATATGATTGAATCATATAAAACTATGACACAAGAAAGAGAAAAATTAAAAGAAGGAATAATTTATTTTGATGAACAATCGCTTAAAGAATATAAAAAGAAACAAAAAGCAAGACTTGAAACAATTGCTAAAGAAATGAAAGCTAAAAAACTTGTTGCTAATAGAAAAAAATTATTTGATGATTTAAAGAAAGCAAATGATGAAATAATTGCAATATATGAAACAATAATTAATAACCCAGAATATATTGATAAAGATTATGATTTAAGTAGATTAATGGATGATATAGCTCGCGCATATGAATACTATTATAGATATATTAAATATGAACGTGAGCAAGAACTTAAAATAAAATCAATGGAGGAAGAGGGCAGGTCACCAGAACAGATTGAAAAATATTCAGAAACATCATTCTACAAAAGTTATGCTAAAGAGAGTATTCGTAGTTGTGAAGAATATTTGCTTACTGTGAAAAAAGACTTAGAAAAATTAAAAAATGAATTAAATAAAAATTAAATAAAACTAAACAAATCATGAGTAATTTTATAACAAAATTTAATACGCATACAGCTTATAATACATATATAACAGGAAATAATAAAATACTTCCGAACGTGAGTTACTGTGAGAATGAGAATGAGATACATTACAATCCTTGGGTAGAAACAAAAGTAGTCGCAACATTTAATGTTACAAGTACTAGTGAACCAACTACGATTTGTTATACTGGTAGTACAAGTGACTTTAGTGAAATAGAGATTGATGGTATAGCACAACCAAGTGTTGTTAGTAGTTATACATTCGATACGACAGGTGAACATACAGTTAAATATACTCTTTCTGACCCAACATCTATCGGTGATAATAATTTCGCAGGTTGTTCAAGTCTTATAAATATTACAATACCTAATAGTGTAACTTCTATTGGTAATACTGCATTACAAAATACAAGTATTACAAACATTACAATTCCTAATAGTGTCACTTCTTTAGGTATTGCTACTTTCGGTGGTTGTACAAGTCTTACAAACGTTATATTACCTAATAGCATAACAACTATTAATAATGCTCTTTTTATTTTTTGTACAAGTCTTACAAGTCTTACAATTCCTGATAGTGTAACTTCTATTGAACAATCTGCTTTCTCTAATTGTAGTGGTCTTACAAGCATTACAATACCAAATAGTGTGATTACTATTGGTAATGCTGTTTTTGGAGGTTGTACAAGTCTTACAAGCATTACATCATTAGCAACAACAGCACCTTCAATAACAAATACTACATTCCAAAATATTAAAACAGATGGCACATTGACAGTACCATCAGGTAGTACAGGATATGACGTATGGATGGGTACAGAAGACGACTACTTAGGCAAATATAATTGGACTAAGGTGGAGCAATAAAGTTTGCATAAAATATTTGATGTTATGCTAGGTTTTATTGATAAATTATTAAAAATTTTGAAACTTTTTCATTTTGTTTCTATTTAAATATTGTTATGGAAAATCCATAACCTTAGTAAAAAAAATTATTTAAATAGTAGTTAAACAAAATGAAAAAGTTTTTTACATTTATTTTTGCATTGATGCTTACTTTGACAGTAAGTGCTCAAATTGCAGTAGAAAATCAAAAATTTCTTGACAACACTTATGTAACAATTCATGGTGGTGTTTCAACTCCTCTAAATTTTAATGAGGTATTTCCAGTTAATCCAATTGCAGGCGTGTCAATAGGTAAATGGTTTAATCCTGTTTATGGAGCTGAGGTTGAAGGATCTGCTTGGTTTGGTTCACATGCAGCATATGGTTTTGACAATAGGGTTAATTTTAAGCCTATTATGAATGATGATGGTTCATTTTCAAAAGCATATAATGGTTTTCGTGGTATGTATCTTGGTGTAAATGGATTAGCTAATTTGACTAATTTATTCAAAGGCTATGCAGGAATTCCAAGAACATTTGAAATGAGTGCAGTCGCTGGACTTGGCTGGGTTCATGGTTTTAGGCCTCACATGGAAGATGGATCAAATAATCAACTTGGTGCTAAAACAGGTCTAAATTTTGATATTAATTTTGGAAAGACTAAAGCACATACATTCAGTATTAGACCTGCAGTATTGTGGAATTTGAGTGAACCTGGTAATTCTTATGGAGATCTTGCATTTAATAGTAAAGGGGCACAACTTTATCTTGGTATAGGATATACATATAGATTTAAGACAAGTAATGGAACTAATAATTTTAAAACATATGATGTAGGTGCTTTGCTTGATGAAATTAATAGATTGAATACTGAACTTGAACAAAAACCTAAAGAGGTAATTAGAGATCATAATGTTAGAGTTCCTGTATTTGTAAATAAAGAAGTTGTAGTATTCTTTGCTAAAGGATCATATGAATTGACAAATGAAGCTAAGGAAGCACTAAAAAAGGTACGTGGTACTGTTGATGTATATGGATTTGCTTCTCCGGAAGGTACAAAAGATTTTAATACACGGCTTGCAAATATGCGTGCACAAGTAGTTGCTGATTATCTTGTTAATTTGCCTAATAATGTTAAAATTAATGCATGTGAAGGTAAAGGCGTACAAGGAGATACATCAGGTCGTGTAACAATTGTACAGATTGGAAAGTAATATTTTAGAGGTTAGCAATTTACATTTTTAAAATTGAACGGGTATATCTTAAGATATACCCGTTCTTTTGTTATTTTTATTTATAATAATTTTACATATAAGTGTATTAATGGCTGATAGTAAAAAACCAAAAAAAGAATCTTTAATGGAACAGATTCAAAAGGATGTAAATGATATATCAAATAATACTAAATCATTTGGTACAAAATTACCAAGTGGCGAAGATCCTGCTAAAAAAACAGATAAACAAGATGAAATTACATATGTTGATTTCGTTGTAGGATCTCTTGCACAAATATTAATGGGTAAGAAAAATGCAACATTAAGTGATTTAGGAAAAGTATTATCTGTTGATGGTAATAGTGATAAAAGTATATTTGGTAAAGTTAATAAAATATATTTATATCTTAATCCAAGTACAAAAGAATTTGAACAACGTATTACTACATCTGCGAATATTATATATAAATGTATAAAAGATAAAAAATTATTAGATGATAAACACGGTTTTAAAGTTTATGATGCAGCATTAATTGAAGCTTTATCAAAAAATAGTAATGGTTCTGCAGCATCTGCCACAAAAAGAATTGAATTAATAATCGCAACTGGTGATGGTAAACAATTTAACGCAGAAGGTGTAAAAAATCTAACTGAGTCACTTGATAACTTTTATAATATAATTGAAAATTACTCAAATATTGATCCATCAAAAATACAAGAAAAATTAGAAAATGTCAATAAAGTTATTGATGCAATGATAGGTGATGATAAACCACTTACTAAAATTATGACGACATTATCAGGCATAAATAATTCAGGTAAAAATGTATCTACAAATTTAAAAAATACATTTGGTATTATTAGTGATTTGTCAAATATTATAAATAATCTTGAAAATATTAAAATAAATAATGCGGATAAAAATATAAAAAAATTAACAAAAATAATTGTAGGAAAAAATAACGAAGGTGGTTCAATAAAAATATTAATTAATCATTTAAAAGATTTAATGATTACCGATCAAAAAAATATTGAAAAATCTACAGAAATTTTACAATCATTTATAAATACTATTACAGCAATAGTTGATATATCTCCATTTAAAATTATTAAAGGAAAATTATCAGTGATGCTTATTAATACATTACTGTTTAATTCTATAAAAGAAATAATAGAAAATTTAACAAAACTTGAAGGTATAATAATTTCAGATGAAACAAAAGAAACTTTTAAAGTATTTAATTCGTTTATAGATTCAATTTTGAAATTAACTGAAGTAGACATTAAATCAAAAAAACAATTTGAAAAAAATGTAAAATTCATAGAAACTAAAATAATAAATAGAATTGTTGATTTAATTAAAAATATTAGTTATACACTTAAGGAAGTATCAATAGATGGAAAAAAAGCAATTGAGCCAACATTTAATATAATTGATGAAATATTAAAATTAAAAGATTATAAAGAGGAAGAATTTGATCAAATATTTTCAAACATAGATGATTTGAAAATTATTGTTGAAGAAGATTTAAAAGAATTATTAAATTGTATTAGTAACGTATTTGATAAAACCAAAAATGATGCCATAATACAAAATCTTGAATCAACAGATGATGTATTTAATAACTTTAATAATTTATTTGATAATTTTATAGGAATAAAAAAGCATTTTATTTATAGTTTTCAACTTAATATGATGCTTAATGAAATTGCATTAATTGATTCTATAATTAAATCACTTAAAAAAATTGATACTACACAAATTAATGAAAAACTTGTTTCTATTAAACAATTGGTTGATGATTTTGTTGAAATAACCAAAAATGCATCAAATATTAATAAAGGTATTTATGAAAGTGTAGATGCAATTATCAAATTTATTAAAAAAATAAATGTATTAAATAAATTAGCTGGAAGTGCAAAATTGGGTAATATAGCCATGGAGGCTATAAAAGAACATGTTGATAGTATGATTGCTATTATAAATTCATTTAAAGATGTAAATCCTAAGGATATAAAAAAAGCAGATGATACTGTCAATACTTTAATGAAAATTGTAATTAGTTCTGCGCTTATATTAATTATAGGTGCCGTGGTTATGACATTTATTAAAGTCAAAAATTTAATTGCATTTGGAATAGCATTATCAATATTATTATATTCTGTTGTAGGTATATTTAGTTTACTTAGTGATAAATTACAAAAATCATTAACTAGTGCCAAAGATGCTACATTATTGATTATAGCTGCAGGAACTATATTGGTTCTTGGTGGTTTAATAATGAATTATGTAGATATTGGTAATTTATTAGTATTCACTGTAGCATTATCTGTTTTCTTATTGACAGTAGGCGGAATATTTTTGTTATTTCATAAAGGATTTGAACATGCTATGGAAGGTGCTGAGGATGCAGCATTATTGATTGCTGTTGCGGGCCTGACATTAGTTGTTGGTGGCATGTTTATGAAAATGATCGATATTGATGATTTATTTAAATTTATTTTAACATTATCAGTATTTTTATTTGCTATAGGTGGAGTATTTTTATTATTTCATGCAGGATTTGAAAATGCTATGGAAGGTGCTAAGGATGCAGCATTATTAGTTGCTGTATCAGGTCTGACATTAGTTGTTGGTAGTTTATTTATGAAAATAATTAATGTTAATGATTTAATTGCATTTGGTGTAATCTTGGCACTTTTTGTTGGTGGAATATTAATCTTTTATGGAATCGCTTCTAGATTAGCAAATGAGGCTTTAGAGGGTGCTGAAGAAGTAGCTGTACTTGTTGCCGTGTCGGGCTTAACATTAATCATTGGTGCACTATTTATGAAAATCATAGATGTTGGCGCTTTACTTGAATTTGCTGCTATATTAGTAGGTTTTGTAAGTATTATATTATTAACTTATGGATTAGCTGCTAAATTAGCAAGACGAGCTTTAAGAGGTGCTAAAGAAGTAGCAGTACTTGTTGCAGTATCAGCAATAACACTTATTTTTGGAGCATGGCTGATTCAAAAGAAAATCATAGATCCATTATATTTAGGTATATTTGCTTTTATATTAGGGGCTTTTATTGGTGCATTATTATGGATATATGGTAAGGCAGCGCGTAACATAAGAAGAGCATTACCAGGATTAATAGGTGTAGCTTTAGTAACAGTATTATCTGCAGGTATATTATTGTTTGCAGGATATTTAATAAAAAAGGATCCAGATCTTTTAGGAAATATTACATTATTTGGAATTGTACTTTTGGCCTTTATTGCAGGCATGTCGACAGTTTCATATTTTTTAGGAAATAAGAAATTTGCAATGCGAATATTAGCTGGAGAAGGCTTATTACTTGGTATTATTGCATTAATTGGCTTAGCTGCTGTTGCTATACGTATGGTTGCTAATACTGCAAAATCTAAAGATTTTATGGATAATGTAATAGCTGGCGGCGAAGCTATATTTAGTTTTATTGGAATTACAGCTGCAGCTGCAGGTGTTTTAGGCGCAATTGCATATACTGGAGTAGGTGCAATTATATTAGGAGCAGGAATGGCAATAATTGCGGGATTATTAGCCTTAATATATGGGGCTGCTAAAGTTGTTGATGCCGTAGCAGAATCAATGAAAAAAATAAATAGTGTAGAAAAATTAAACCCTGATAAGATATTTGATAACATTAAAACATATATAGGAATAGTTGATGAATTAATGCCTTTAGCAAATCTTAAGACAGCTGCAAAATTAAAAGCAGTATCTTGGTCAATCGGTGCATTAGGAAATGTATTGGAAAGCATGGCAAAAGGAATTAAGTCATGGGCAAATTTGACCATACCTATTTATAAAGGTACAAAAATAGTAGGTTATGAAACTATTGATAAAGATGCTTTTACGAAAGCAGCAAAAAATATTAAAACAGTCATTACTACTTTAGCTGGAGCAGTTTTAGATGTATATAATGGTAATGTTTCTGATGATCCAAGGGCTAAAGAAATAGCAAAAGAATTATTTGGATTTGAATTTAAAAGTTTTATCACAGGCTCAGGTAATTCAAAATTTTCAAGAGTTGCTAAATCTATAGGATCATTAGGTAAAATGCTAACAAATATTGCAAGTGGAATCAAAACATGGGTCAATTTAAAAATACCTATTTATTCAGGAACAAAAATAACTGGATATGTAAATATTGAAAAAGATGATTTTACAAGAGCAGCAAAAAATATTAAAACAGTCATTACTACTTTAGCTAGTGCAGTTTTAGATGTATATAATGCTAAAGATCCAGCTGGTAAAGAATTAGCAAAAGAATTGTTTGATAATTTTGAATTTGGAAGTTTTATTACAGGTACAGGTAATTCAAAATTTTCAAAAATAGCTAATTCTTTACGTAAATTAGGAAAATTACTTTCAAGTATTGCAAGTGGAATCAAAACATGGGTATCATTAAAAATACCTGAATATAAAAATGGTGCTAAAGAACCATCAGGATATATTACATTAACAAGTAAAGAATTCGGAGATGCTGGTGAACATATTAAACAAGTAGTAAAATGTTTAGCAACTGCATTAATTGAAGCTGTTGGTGAAAATCCTGAATTATTTAGTACTGATGAAAAGGCAAATGGTGTAATCAAAGCTGCAGCTGCAGTAAATATGGTTAGCTATGCTTTAGCCCCAATTGCAAAAACAGTAGCTAATTATGCATCAGGAAATTTCCAAATACTTACATTAAATAAAGATGGAAAATGGGTTGGTGGAGAAACAATAAAATTAGATAAATCTAAATATACAGCATTAGAAAATAATATAAGAAAAGTAATTACTGCACTTGGGTCAGCGATTGTTAAAGTATATGAGGAAAATAAAAAATTAGGAATATTTGAAACTGTAGATAGAGGATTTGGTGGAGTAGTTAAAAAAGATTCACCAATGGTTGTTGTTGCCAATTCAATTAATAGTATTGCAGGAGCATTAAATCAAATAATTGATGTAATTGGTAAATTTGTAGAATCTGATACAATTAAAAAAATAATAAATAATTTAGGTGATGAAAAATCAGGATTAGTTGCAGATATTGAAACAATAATGAGTAAAGTTTTAACAATAGGATCAATAATTGGAAATGATAATCATAAACATATGTATTGGAGAAATGGACAAAAATATGTTATCAAAGAAGATTTAAGTAAATGGTTAAAAATTATTACTGATGTTGCTGAAGAAAACGTAGAAAAGATATCTAATATTATAAATATGTTTAATAATGTTTTGGAAAATACAGCAGATATTGTTAAAACATACGATAAATATAAAAAAGATATTGATAAGTTTTTAAATATTAAAAATAATGAAAATTTAATTTTAACACAATTTCAGCAAACAATAAGTGTATTATTAAGTATAGTATCTTCATGTGTTACAGATGTATCAAATTTAGATTGGCTTATTGATAATGAAGATAAATTAATTGATTCATTTAATTCATCATCAAGAATTATAAATAATTTATTTGAAAACATTGTTGAAATAAATAAGCAATTTGATAAAGTAGGAAATATTAAAGTAAATGAGATAAAGAAATCAATGCAAGATATTAAATCTATTATTGATGAATTTGATGATTTATTTAATATGAATAAAACAATAGAATCAAAAGCTTCATCATTATCGTTAAATATCGCAGGATTTACTTTAGGTGGAGTATCATTAAGAAATACAAAAAATAATTTACGTTCTTTAGAAGATGAATATAGTTTAATACAGAAAAAATTAAATTTAATTATTAATATATCAAAGAAAACTATACAATTAGGTGAATTACAATCATCATTTGGTATAGATCAATATGAAAATATTTTTTATGGTATTTCATTATTATATAAATCTATAATGAATTCTGAAAATGTTACAATGGTACAAATTAGACGATTAAGTTTAATAAAAAATGTAATTAGACAATTACTTAATGATGTTTATGATGCACCACCATTTGAGTTATTTAAAATATTAGCAGATGGAATAGAATATATTTATAGTGTTACAGCAAAAATACAAAGTATAGCTAATTTTAAAACACATACTGAATGGTTACAAAAATATATTAAATCTATAAATGAATTAAATGAAATTAATTTATCATCGTTAATTGAATTTGTAACTGCAGTAGATAAATTATCGCAAAGACTTGGAGATTTAGATAAATTAACTGATGCAATAGGAAATAAATTAGCAGCAGTATTATATGAATTAGTAAATGAATTACATAAAGCTGATGTATCTATTAACAATGCTCATAAATTACAAGAAAAACGAAAACAATTAATTCAAGAATCATTAGATAAAGTAAGAGGACTCATGAGTCAACATATGATTGTTGAAATTTCTCAAACATCAACAGATATGGGTGGAGGTGCCTATGGTGGAGGGGATGGTAGTGTATCAGGTGGTACAACTGATGGAAGCCCACAAAGTACAGAAACTAATTTAGCTATACCTGGTGGTGTTAATCCTGAAAATGCAAATGTACCGAAAAATGGTAGTACACAAAATATTTATAATACAAATAATGATTCAGCATCTGCACCACTACCACCAGATAATAAATCATTTAATAAACTTACAGTAGGTGAATTTAAAAATTTATGTATAAAGACATTTAAAGAGCATTTATTGAAATAAAATTAAAATAAAACATTACTTATAAATATGAAAATGATTAATTTATATTATAATGACATGCGAATTAATAATCGTCCATTAACAATACAAGAAACTAATGAAATGTTAGAAAATGAATATATATATAAACGTAATCAATATACTGGACAATTAATAAAGATTCCTACTAATAAGATAATAAAAATAAATACAATTATGGTATAATTATATGTTTGGCTTAAAAACACAAAAAGATGGATTTAGATTATTATTTCCTAAAAATTTTTTATGTGAACCTGTTGAAGAAAAATATACTAAAATATTAAAGCAAAAACATGGATACTTTTTGACACCTATTGATTTTATTAATGAAACAGTTCAAAAGGTTCAAGTGTTAGGATTTGCAAATGCAGTAGTACAACAAAATCAAACTGCTAAAGGCATACAACCATTATTAGATCAATCAAAACAAAAACAAGCAGAATTTGCATATCCTGCAAGTGAATTTAGTTATAGAAGTGCAACTTCTCCAATAGCATTGACAGATAGAACATTAAATGTAGAATTTAGACATACATTAGGATATTTAAATTATTTTATATTATTTGAAAATTTTTGGTATCAATATGCTCGTGATATGAATTATAAAGATATGATGCAAACATTGTATGTAGACATATTAGATGAAATTGGATCAATATATTCAAGAATAGTTTTATATTATCCTTTTATTAATTCTATGGATATGCTTGATTTTGATTATACTCAACCTATATCTAGCTCGTCAACTTTTAAAATTGAATTTAAATATTCAAATTTTGATTTTGAATTTATTGAAATTAAAGAAGATTCATATAAATTTGATGATGAAGTTCACCCTAATAGTTAATAATAGTTAAAATATATTAAAATTATGCTAGATATCTCTAGATGAATGCTAGTCGTCTTTTAATAGCGTTTTAATATAATTATATATTTAATGTTACAAATGATGCTAGCATTATCTGGATGATCATGTCGCGTGATATATTTTTTTAATAATATTTTTAAATTTTTTAAAATATTTAACTATTTTTTTTTAATAAAAACTTATTTTTATTTAGAATATAGAATAATAAATATATATGATTAAATATTAAATGATAACAGATGAGGAATTAATGGAACAAGCATTAGCATCACAGATACCTGAAGCACCAGAAGCATCTGAAGATGTATCAACTTCTACACAAACAGTTAATGAAGTTAAAAAAGAAGAAGTTCCACAAAATGAGGCTGCTAAATATTTAGGAACTAAACTTGGACACGTTCCTGGTGAAAATCCATTTGTTGATAAAGATGAAGATCGTGAAATGGTAACAAAGAAAAAGCTTTCACGTGTTGGAGAAAAAATTAGTGAAAACGCGGAAATCCGCGAGGGCTGGCTTGATGTAGAAAAAGCTTTATTAGGTAAGCGTGCAATTTATTATCCTGAAGAATGGGAATTTAGAATTAGAGGTGCAAATGTAGAAGCTATACGTAATTGGTCAAATATTGACGATGAAAATCCCAATATAGTTGATGATGTATTTAATGAAATTATTAAATCTTGTTTAAAAATTGTTGATCTTGCAGGGCGTCCTATTCCATGGGGAAATATTCGTTCTTGGGATCGTTTCTTCTTCCTATTATTGATTAGAGAATATACATTTAAGCAAGGAGAGAAAAAAATCAAATATACTGATTACTGCCCAGAATGTGATAACGAAATTGAATTTGAATTAACTTCACAATCATTAATGTATGAATATCCTGATGAAGAAGTTATGAAATATTATTCACAAGAAGAGGGTGTTTGGTATATTGATCCTGCAGAATTTGGATTAGAAAACGAACAACCTATTACATTATATTTACCTACATTGGAAAAGGATGCAGCTATTAAGCAATGGCTAATTAATATGTTACAAGAAAATCGTAATCGTAAAATTGATCAAACATTTATTAGATTCGCAGGTTGGTTAACTCCAAAAATCTCTAAAGATGCCACAATTGCACAACGTCAAATTAGAGAATTGGAAATGACTTATAAATCATGGGATAGAGATATGTTTGCATTTATGGATGGAGTTATTCGTAATATTATTGTAACACCATCAAATAAACTTATGATTAATTGTCCAATTTGTGGAGAGGAGGTAACATCAGAAATTCGATTTCCAAACTCAATCAAAGAATTATTCAAATTCGACACAGGATTTACAAAGTTTGGTTCAAAATAAATTATCTATAGATTATTGCGTAGAAGAAGATAAATTATTTATGATGAATTTGATATACGCAACATTTCAAGTAAATTTTGAACAAGCTGTTAAAACGACATTATACATAGGAAAAGAGTATAATTTATCAAGATCTGAGATTTTAAAAATGCCTTATTTTGAATATGAAATGATTTTGGAAGAAATTAATGCAATTCAAAAAGAACAAGAAAAACGAAATAAAGAACAAGAAAAAGATCAATCAAAATTGATTAAACAATATAATCCTGTATCTATGATGAATAATATTAATAACAATATGAATATGTCGATGCCGAAAGTAAATATGCCGAAAATATAAAAGCTGGAACTTAGTTCCAGCTTTATTTTATAGTGTCAACAATTTCTTTTTTACCATTTTCATATTTCCACCATTTATTATCAATGAAATAATAATTTGCGTCAGATGTTCCTAAATGTTTCCATTGTTCATATTTGATTGGATCTTTTGTATACAAACGTTTTTTGAAATTTATATATGAACTAGCAACACACTAAAGTTGTGTTACTTTCCTGCTTCGCAACAAATTCTATAAAAGATATTTTATTGTTAATAGGCATATTGACGTCAGTTCCT
>Ga0247609_10001292_pt1 | contig 30465 bp, 25 predicted proteins | sample 172DNAGHGlowgp2_FD_193487 | JGI IMG/M metagenome (GOLD analysis project Ga0247609, IMG submission 193487) | Sheep rumen microbial communities from Palmerston North, Manawatu-Wanganui, New Zealand - 1728 DNA GHGlow gp2 | ecosystem: Host-associated > Mammals > Digestive system > Stomach > Rumen ... | reverse complement strand
TCAATCTTGACAAAGGCATTGTTGATGTCTTCCTCTTTCTTCTTGTTATAGTCGCTCTCAGCCATGACGAAATCGTCGCCAACGAGCATAATCTCCTCGTCGTCAATCATCATCATGGACTCCATGCCCATATCCATCATTTCCTGTTCAGCCTCTTCGCCTAAAGGAGCGGTAATTGTGGTCTTGGCATCTTCCTCTTGTTGCTCGGCATACTGGTTGTGGTCCTTGCTCAACTCCTTCAGACGCTCTTCAGCATCCATATACATGCTGCGGAACTTCAGGAAATCGAAAATGGTGTAGTTAGTTCCTACACGCTTGGACTTGAAGAGTATCGGTCCGGGACTTTCGAGACGGATGGCAATGGCCGTAATAATGAAAATGGGGGAGAGCAAGATGATGGCCAGACCGGAGAATACAATGTCGAACAGACGCTTCCAAACGGGAATCTTGAACTTCAGGATGCGATATTTGGGCGCCTCATCGTCGAAGAGGATATTCTCACGGTCGGAGATGAACTGAATCTTCTTATTCAACTCGGTCACAGAGGCCTCGGCCACAATGGTGTCGTTGATGCCACACTTCATGTAGACGCTGCGCTCCTCCTCGGTCATGTTGTTGGTGATGAGGATGATGTAGACATTGTGGCACTTCTTCCGCAGATAGGTGATGGCGGTAATATCCTCACTACGAACATTCCGCTCGAAGAAGACGATGAAATGTTCGTTGGAAACATGGGGAGTACAAATCTGAGCAGCATCCTTATAGGCAGTAGTCATACGGACCAACTGGCCAGGGATGTAACGTAGACGCTCTTGTGTCTTAGGATTGTTTCCTAAGTAAACAACACCTATCATATATTATATAATAATGTATATTATTATTAATTAGGAAGGATCTTCTTGACGCGAATTTTCAACTCCATCGGGTTGAAGGGCTTGACAATATAGTCCTCGGCACCGATTTCCAACAAACGGATACGCTCGCTGGTGGAGTCTTCACTGGAAAGCATAATCACTGGGATATGGCGGAATAATTCGTTCTGCTTAATCCACTCCAAAAAGTCGTCACCACGCATGCCTGGCATACGGATGTCGGAAATGATGAGGTCAGGGGTATTACCTGCCTGAAGCCACTTGACACCCTGCAATCCGTCGGGGAGCCACTGAACGTCATAATCACTCATCAAATAGATAGAGAGCACCTTTGCGATGGTCTCCTTGTCATCAAGTATTAGTATCTTCTTTTTCATATATGAAATAAATCTTTAGTCAATAGTATTGCCATTTTTGGCAGTCATTTCGTTGCAAAGGTAAAAAAATATTTTTAATTGTAGTCAATAAATGATAAAAAAATGATGAAAAAGTGCAAAAAAGTTGGTTTTTACAAAAATTTTAAGGAAATTTGTACTGTAAAACGTCATATAATTAGAGTAAATAACAAATATTTCGTTATGGCAAATAGGTATCTATTAGGTTTTGATGTCGGCAGTTCATCTGTCAAGGCATCGTTGGTTAACGCCGATAATGGCAAGTGTGTGGCAACGGCTTTCTTCCCCGAAAAGGAAGCACCGATTATGGCCGTCAAAGCAGGATGGGCTGAGCAGGACCCACAGATGTGGTGGGACAATGCCAAGCTGAGTCTGAAAAAAATCATGGCTGAGGCTGGTGCAACCGGTGAGGAAATCAAGGCCATCGGTATTTCATATCAGATGCACGGTTTGGTTTGTGTGGACAAGAACCTCAAGGCTTTGCGTCCGTCAATCATCTGGTGTGACTCTCGTGCCGTTCCCTATGGTGAAAAAGCTTTCAAGGAACTGGGCGGTGAGCAGTGTCTGAGTCATCTGCTGAACTCTCCCGGTAACTTCACGGCTGCCAAGTTGGCCTGGGTAAAGGAGAACGAGCCGGAGCTGTATAGCCAGATTTACAAGATTATGCTGCCCGGTGACTACATTGCCATGCGGCTCTCTGGTGTGGCTAATACCACCGTCAGTGGTCTGTCAGAAGGTATGTTCTGGGATTTCAAGAACAATCAGGTGGCTGACTTCCTGATGAAGTATTACGGCTTTGACAGTTCACTGATTGCGGACATCGTGCCTACTTTCGCGGAGCAGAGCGTGGTTAGTGCCGAAGCAGCTGCTGAACTGGGACTGAAAGCAGGTACACCGATTACCTATCGTGGCGGTGACCAGCCGAACAATGCCCTGTCGTTGAACGTGCTGAATCCGGGTGAGATTGCTGCAACGGCTGGTACATCGGGCGTGGTATATGGTGTGCTGGGCGAAGTGAACTATGACAAGCAGAGTCGTGTAAACACTTTTGCTCATGTGAACCATACCGCCGACCAGACACGTCTGGGTGTGCTGCTGTGTATCAATGGTACTGGTATCCTGAATGCTTGGACGCATCGTAACATCACGCCAGAGATTGGCTATGCCGAGATGAATGACTTGGCAGCACAGGCTCCAATCGGCAGTGAGGGAGTCACGATTATCCCATTCGGTAATGGTGCTGAACGTGTGTTGGAGAACAAGGAAATTGGCTGCTCTATCAACGGCCTGAACTTCAACAAGCACTCGAAGGCTCATCTGGTGCGTGCTGCTCAGGAGGGTATCGTTTTCTCGTTCTGCTATGGTATGGAAATCATGCAGCAGATGGGTATGGATATCAAGAAAATTCATGCAGGCAAGGCCAATATGTTCCTGAGCCCGCTGTTCCGTGATACACTGGCTGGCGTGAGTGGCGCAACCATCGAACTCTATGATACGGATGGTTCGGTAGGTGCTGCCAAGGGTGCTGGTATCGGTGCCGGTATCTATGCCAATGCCGATGAGGCCTTTGCTTCGCTGGAGAAACTGCAGGTCATTGAACCCAAAGAAGCTGACCGTGCTGCTTACGCTGCTGCTTATGCACACTGGAAGGAATCGCTCAAGAAGAACTTGTAAACGATTTACACCTTATTATATATATAGGGGCGGAAAAAACATCCGCCCCTATATATGTTTTCACCCTTATTATCCGTGTCAATCGTAGACTTTGGCTTCGCGGCGACCAGTTAATACGGCCAGGGCATTGAGGGCGAGGGCTTCCATCTCGTCTTCACCAGGGAAGGTGTAGACGGGAGCCAGAAAACCGATACGTCTGCGTAACTCGTTGATGATATACTCCGAATGAGCCATGCCGCCTGTGATGAGGATGGCGTCAATCTGACCGCAAAGCACAGCCCCCTCTGCAGCGATGTTTTTGGCAATATGGTAAATCATGGCATCAACAATGAGTTTGGCATGCTCGTCACCATTGTTGATACGTTTCAGAATCTCACGCATATCGTTGGTGCCTAAATGGGCGTTTAGTCCAGCTTTACCTGCAATACGTTTCAATAGCTGTTCCTCGTTATATTTCCCACTGAAGCAAAGACGGATGAGGTCAACAGCAGGAAGGCTGCCGGCACGTTCGGGCGAGAAGGGACCCTCGCCATCCAACGCGTTGTTGGCATCAATGGCCTTGCCATGTTCATGGGCGGCTACGCTGATGCCACCACCAAGGTGACAGATAATGAGATTCAGATCCTCGTATTCTTTACCGATACCACGAGCATAGCGGCGGGCAATGGCACGCTGGTTGAGGGCATGCCAGATGCAGATGCGGGGCATGAGGGGAGAACCGCTGATACGAGCCAAAGGAGACAGTTCGTCGACAACACCAGGGTCGGCAATGAATGAACGACAGTCTGGTATCATGGAAGCAATCTCATGGGCAAGCAGACACCCTAGATTACAGGCGTGACTATGCATGACACAACCATGCAGTGTGTCGTCTAGCATACGCTGATTGATCTCGTACACACCACCACTGATGGGCTTGACCAGTCCACCACGTCCGATGACAGCATCGAACTCCAGAGGAATGTCCGCTGCTTCTAGCTCGTCGAGGACAAGCTGGCGGCGGAAATCCTGCTGTTCTATGATGTTGCCAAAAGGAGCCAGTTGCTCGGCAGAGTGGGGGATGTTGCGAAGCAGGATTGGGGACTCGTCTTCGTAGACAGCTATCTTAGTAGACGTGGAACCGGGGTTGATGACTAGGATTCTCATAGAGGTGTGAGGTAAGATGCAAGAGGTCAGATGGCGGCCAAAGCCAAGGAGTAATACTTGGAGTCGGGGCTATCGGCACGCGAGGGAACCACGCAGCAGCACTGAGTACCTTCCAACACACCAGCTGTCTTGGCATAGCCGAAGAGTGTCAGCGTCTTGTAGAATACGTTGCCGGCTACAATATCGGGGAAGATGAGGGCGTCGGCCTGTCCGTCAATCACGCTGCGGATGCCTTTCTCATGCAGGCTGACGGAGTCGAGTGATGTCTTCAGGTCAAGTGGTCCATCGATGATGCAACGTCCGAACTTACCCGTTTGTGCTTCGGCAATGATGTCGAGGTAGTCGGCAGTATAAGGGAAGGCCTTGACACTGACTTTCTCTGCACAGTGTATTAACGAGATACGAGGCTCCTCAATCCCTAAACCGTGACACACGTAGTTCACATAGTGAATCTGTTGGCGACGCTGGGCTGGGGTAGGGACGGGGATAACGGCAGCATCGGTGAAGAAAAGCAATTTCTCGTATTTGGGAATCTCGGCCATAGCTACATGCGTCAGGACGTGACCAGGACGAAGGATGCCTTTCTCCTTGTCGAGGATGGCACGCAACAAAACATCAGTATTGATGAGTCCTTTCATCAGGATGTCAGCCTCGCCATTCTTGCATAAGGCTACGGCCTTGCGGGCACACTCTTCCTTGTCATCACCATTAACGTAAATGGGCTCGATAAATCCCATTTCCTTGCCTTTTTCTACTGCATAGCGAGTACTGGCGTCGTTGGCACATACCACAGCAACACGTTTACGGTCTCCCCGCTCTTGCAGGAAAACAATCATGTCGTTTAGCGTTCTAATAGATTGCATAGACTTTATTATTTAGGTTGTAGTTTTATCGGTAACTATGATTGTCCGGAGAACTGCTTGATGCGCTGTTCCTCAGAGAGCTTACATATTAATAAGGTGTCGTCATTTTCTGCTACGATATAACCATCAAGTCCCTGAACGACAACCTTCTTTTCCTGAGTTGTGTGGATGATGCAGTCGTGACTCTCGAACAGGGCAATATCGGGCCCGATAGCAGCATTGCCGTAAAGGTCTTTCTTGCTTTGCTGAAGCAGGGAACCCCATGTGCCGAGGTCGCTCCATCCAAAATCGGCTGGACAGACGAAAATCTCCTCGGCTTTCTCCATGATGGCATAGTCGACGGAGATATTCTCGCATTCGGGGAACAAACGGTTTATTTCCTGTTGTTCCTGTGCGGTGCCATAGACAGGGAGCAGCGATTCGAAAATCTTGGCCATTGCTGGCTGATAGATGCGGAAGGCATTGACAATGGTGGATACATTCCAGATGAAAATACCGGCATTCCAATAATAGTTTTTCTCGCTGATATATTGTTTGGCGGTTTCCAAATCAGGCTTCTCGCGGAAACTATCGACGCGGAAAATCTCCTTGTTACGCAGCGACTTGCTGGAGAGATCTGCTTGAATGTAACCATAGCCTGTCTCAGGACGGGTGGGTTTCATACCCAAGGTCACGATGGCATCGGTGTCGGAGGTGAAAATAAGGCATTCACTGATGACACGGCGGAACTCAGTAGGATCCATCACGATATGGTCGCTTGGCGAAACCACAATGTTGGCCTTCGGGTCCTTGGACTTGATACGCCAGGAGACATAGGCGATACAAGGAGCCGTATTCCTGCGACAGGGTTCGCAGAGAATATGGTCGACAGGCATATCTGGCAACTGGCTGCTGACAGTATCGGCATATTTCTGATTGGTGACAACCCATACGTTTTCCGAGGGAACAATGCCGGCGAAACGATCAACGGTCAACTGGAGCAAAGACTTGCCAATACCTAAAACATCGATAAACTGCTTGGGTTTATCGGCTGTGCTCATGGGCCAGAAACGACTTCCGACACCGCCGGCCATAATGACGAGATGGTTGTTGATTTTTGCCATAATAGTCTCTCTTTTATTTTTATGCTGCAAAAATATAAAATAAATATGACAATAACAAAACTTTATGCAAGAAAATGTAATTTTCTTACGATACGTTAATGTTTTCTTGGAAATATCGGAGAAAAAGCGTACCTTTGCAGGCGTTATGAACCATGATATGCTTGAAGAATTGAATGAAGGACAGCGGGCTGCCGTCGAGTATTGTGACGGACCACAACTGGTGATTGCCGGTGCGGGGTCTGGCAAAACCCGTGTGCTGACCTACAAGATTGCCTATCTGTTAGAACAGGGGATGGCTCCTTGGAATATTTTGGCACTGACCTTTACCAATAAGGCAGCCAGGGAGATGAAGGAACGAATAGGAAAACTGGTAGGGCAGGAGAGGGCAATCTATTTGCAAATGGGGACATTTCACTCGGTTTTTGCACGTATTCTAAGAGTTGAGGCAGAACGAATCGGCTTTGGTTCTAATTTCACCATTTATGATCAGGCTGATGCCCGTTCGTTGGTGAAGAGCATTATCAGGGAGATGCAGCTGGACGATAAAACTTATAAGCCCAATAGTGTGGCAGACCGCATATCGATGGCTAAAAACCATTTGTTGTTGCCGCAACAGTATGCTGTCAGTTCGTGGGCGGCAGATGATGCACTGTACAAGCGCCCTTTGGTATCAGAGATATACAACCGCTATGTGGAACGTTGTCATCAAGCCAATGCTATGGATTTCGACGACCTGCTGGTAAAGACCTTTGTGTTGCTGCGTGACCATGAGGATATTCGGAGGAAATATATTGAACGCTTTCAATATGTTTTGGTTGATGAGTATCAGGATACGAATTACGCTCAGCAAGAGATTGTATTATTGCTAACACATGAGCACGGTCGTGTTTGTGTGGTGGGCGATGATGCCCAGAGCATCTATAGTTTCCGTGGTGCAAACATTGACAACATTCTGAATTTTCAGAAGCAATATAGGGATGCAAAGTTATTTAAACTGGAACAGAACTACCGCTCGACTCAACTTATTGTACAGGCTGCGAATAGTCTGATTAGGAAGAATGAACGACAGATCCACAAAGATGTATTCAGCAGAAATGAGGAAGGTGAGCGCTTGATGCTCAAACCTGCCTATAGTGATAAGGAGGAAGCGATGATAGTATGTAACGATATTAAGCGCATCCGCCGACAGGAAAATGGTGAGTTTTCGGACTTTGCCATTCTTTACCGAACGAATGCACAAAGCCGTTCCTTTGAGGAACAGATGCGTAAGGACGGTATACCTTATAGAATATATGGAGGGCTGAGTTTCTACCAGCGCAAGGAAATAAAGGATGTCATTGCCTATTTCCGTGTGGTAGCTAATCCGAATGACGAGGAGGCACTGCGTAGAATCATCAACTATCCTACACGTGGTATTGGAGATACAACGGTAGGAAAAATTGCCGAGACCGCAAACTTGCATCGTGTGAGCTTGTGGCAGGTCATCCAGCAGCCAATGGTGTTTAATCTCAATTTGTCCAAGGGCACTCTGACTAAGTTGGAGGATTTTAAGACGTTGATAGAGGGATGGACAGCGCGCATTGACAAGGAAGATGTCTATGAACTCGGTCACTCGATTATTATGGAAAGCGGTATCAGTAAAGATATTTACGGTTCGTCGAATCCGGAAGACCTGTCAAGACAAGAGAATCTGGAAGAATTCTTAGGAGGCATGCAGGATTTCGTGGAGTCACGAAAAGAGGAAGACCGCGAAAACGAGATTGGTCTCAGTGATTTCCTTCAGGAAGTGGCATTGTTGACAGATTTGGACAGTGACGGAGATAAAGATCAGCCTAAAGTGTCGCTGATGACGATTCACGCAGCGAAAGGACTGGAGTTTCCGACGGTATTTGTTGTAGGGTTGGAAGAGAATATCTTCCCATCACCGATGTGTGTCAATACCATGCGGGAATTGGAGGAAGAACGCCGATTGCTATATGTGGCTATTACCCGTGCTGAGAAACATTGTATTCTGACATGTGCGCAGAATAGGTTCCGTTATGGCAGAATGGAATATGATATACCCTCACGATTCATCAAGGATATTGCTCCCAATTTGCTGAAAATTGAGGGAGGTACTGGATTGACTGGATTTAAGGATTTTGGTTTTTCTAGAGAATCTAGTTTTTCTAGAGGATCTAGATATTCTAGAGTTCCTGTACAGAATCCGCGTCCTGTAGCTACACAGTTTGTGGCTGATTCGAAACCCCGAATGGTGCCTGTTCGTCAGGAAACTCCCCGTCCACAGTCGGCTATAGGAAATATCGGACTCAAGGAGGGTAATGTCATTGAACATCAGCGTTTTGGCATTGGGTCGGTCGTCAAAGTAGAAGGATCAGGTGAAAATACAAAAGCCACCGTTGCTTTTAAGAATGCTGGAACAAAGCAACTGTTGCTAAAATTTGCCAAGTATACGATAATAAAATAAATGCTATAGATATTCTAGACGGTCTAGATACTCTAGATGTTCTAGAGAAATTATAAGGCATCATCTTCCGGGCGTTCCGGCAGATGATGCTTAATTGGGGGAAGATGTTTCTTCTTGCGAAGATATGCGGCTTTTCGGGCTTCGTAATCTTCGAAGTGTTTCTCTAGAAAGTTGTCTGCCATCATTGGTTCTGATTGTAGACGATACTGATACGTATTGGATCGTGTTGGTTGTTGCTGCCACCTACCAATCGCACGCTGACGACTCTCAGTTCATTGCTGACACCGGCAATAGATGATGTAGAGCTGGAGGTTGACGCTGTTGTAACCTGTACGGGAACAATGACGGCTTTATTCCAGTTATCTGAAATATTCCGTTTGTCGTACATGCTATTAATCATTCCGGAGATGTTATTGAACGTGTAGGTATTCTTATTACTATTGTAAGAAGCCACATAAGATGCCACATTATTGGGCAGGTTGCGGTTCTCGAAGAAAGAATAGAGACTGTCGCGTTCGAGAATCAGCAGGTACTGTGGCTCTGCCAGCAAATGGTCGCTAAGGGTGCTGATGTCATTCATCCTACGGAACACGATTTTTGCAGAAGTGATGGTGTCATTCTCATGACCACGCTTGATGTCGTCAACGGGTAGGGTTACTTCGGTGAAAATACCATCAGGAGCTTTCAGATAGGTACACTCATCGTCCGCTGCCAGACGTAAGAGGGTTTTCTTATCGCTGGTGAAGTGAGTGGTCTGTAGCACCTCTTCATTACCGGAAAAAGTTTTGGTAAGTGAAACAACACTGCCGTTAATGGTATAATGATAATGAACGGCCAATTGCGTCAGCTGAACCTCTGTCATCAGTCCCAGACCATCTGTCGTCTTGAAATAGAATCCCGGACATACCTTCTGAATGAGTGTCTGAGAGTTTTTGAAATATTCGGGATGGTCGTAGTAGGTTCGCATAATGTAAGAACCATAGTTGTTGTATGTGTTCCCCTCCTTGTCGGTATAAGGAGTGTTGAGGGGAACCCTGATACGGAAATAATTAGTACCGTTCTGATTCAGATTGCGCAGACTGTCACTCTGGGTCAAGTCTGACAAGGAATATACTTTGTTTTGAAGAATGCCGTCGGTACGGATGAAGCCATTCTTCTCGAGATCGAAGTTCGTATAATATTGACGATTTTCTTTGACAGGTTTGTCAAGTTCAAGGGTTGTCAGTTTCATGGCTGAAAGTGAATCTCCCATAAAAGTGTCCACGATGATGTTGAGGAAACAGGAGTCTGCCAACGTCAGGTCTGTATGTCCGTCTACCTCGTTTTCCAAATAGCTTTTGGGAGCAAACACCGACTCCCATTCGCTTTCAAGCGTAGAAAACTGTGTCATGTAATCTGCCGTAATATACGAACCGGTTTCGGGATCCTTGATTTTACCGAGGTAACTGTAGGAACTACGACCCAAAATGGAGTCGGAAATGATAGAACGCGTAGATACATCGAACGTATCTGAGGTGATGACAAACTGGTCAGCACTGTTGACGAGGGAATTACCCGTAGTCATAGTATCTTCAGTACACGAAGAGATTGCAATTGTTACCATTGCAATCCCCATCAATGCTATTTTCTTTATCATGTTATATCTTCTCGTAGAATTTGTCATAAGCGTCGGCAAAGTCCTCGCCGGGATAAGCCAGCAACGGAACATTGTTGCTCTTGGCATATTTAATCAAATCTTTTTTTACATTCTTTTGAGCAACAATCACGCCGTCACTATAATCTATGGCTAACTTGCTTAATTCCTCAAAGTTAAATGGATCGTTATACTTCTCCAACAGACCAGCTTTTGCATCACGAAACTCCACACATTGCTTGAAGTTCTCGCTGAAATCAGAGTTGAGGTTGTTGGTGAACAATGAGGTCACTACTTTGGTGTTGGCAAACGAGGGCTCATCATGATAGGCTGTCTTGATATACAGAGGTACTACAGCTCCCATCCAACCTTGAACGTGGATGATATCCGGTATCCAACGCAGCTTCTTGACGGTCTCCAGCACACCACGGGCAAAGAAAATGGCACGTTCTCCATTGTCGGCGTAGTCTTCCCCTTTTTCGTCTTGTGCCATCTGGCGCTTCGAGAAGTAATCGTCGTTATCGATGAAATACACCTGAATGCGGGTTTGTGCTATTGTGGCAACCTTGATAATGAGCGGATGGTCAGTATCGTCAATAATCAGGTTCATTCCTGAAAGACGGATGACCTCGTGTAATTGTCCGCGACGTTCATTGATGTTTCCCCATTTTGGCATGAATGTACGAATTTCGTGGCCCTTGTCAAGAATGGCCTGCGGGAGAGCTTTACCCATGATTGCAAGATCGCTGTCTGGGACATACGGAACAATCTCCTGATTGATGAATAATATCTTTTTTGCCATAAAAAGTAGTTTAAACTAAGTGCAAAGATACAAAAAAAAATTCACAAAACCATTAAAACGTGCATATTTAAGGATTTTTAGCCTCAAATTTGGCATATTTTTACGTTATTTTTTTCTTATTTGGTAAAAATGTTGTTATTTTGCACCCAATTTCAGAGACAAGCATAGAAAAAGCAATGAAAGTATTCGATAAAATTGTGGATCTTCAGAATCAGCTTTTTGAAGATTTCAAGCAAGGAAAAGAGGTTGGCCTTGTGCCGACCATGGGAGCACTTCATGAAGGTCATGCCTCGTTGGTGCGCCGTAGTGTGAAAGAAAATACAGTGACAGTTGTTTCAGTATTTGTCAATCCTACTCAGTTTAATGATAAAAATGACCTGAAGAACTATCCACGTACGTTGGAAGCCGACTGCCAGTTGTTAGAAAAGTGCGGGGCAGACTATGTGCTGGCTCCTTCGGTAGAGGAAATGTATCCTACTCCTGATACGCGCCAGTTCGAGTATCCTCCTGTATCGACAGTGATGGAGGGCGCCCATCGTCCTGGACATTTCAATGGTGTCTGCCAGGTTGTGAGCCGTTTGTTCTATATTGTAAAGCCCCAGCGTGCCTATTTTGGAGAAAAAGACTGGCAGCAGATTGCTGTGGTCAAGGCGATGGTACGTCACCTGGGCATCAAGGTGCAGATAGTGGAGTGTGAGATAGTCCGTGAGAAGGACGGTCTGGCCCTGAGTTCGCGCAACACGCTGCTTACAAAAGAAGAGCGCGCCATAGCCCCTGCCATCTATAAGGCACTGAAGAGCAGTCTGACGTATGCGAAGAAACATACGGTCAAGGAAACCCACGATAAGGTTGTTGCCGATATCAATGCCGTTGAAGGCCTTGATGTGGAGTATTTCAGTATTGTTGACGGAAACACCCTGCAGGATATCGAAAATTGGGATGAAACACCTTATGTCGTTGGTTGTATAACAGTCTACTGCGGTAAGACTCCTATCCGTCTGATTGACCATATAAAATATAAGGAAGTATGATGATTGAAGTAATGAAGTCGAAACTGCACTGCGTAACGGTGACAGAGGCGAACCTTAACTATATGGGTAGCATTACCATTGACGAGGACCTGATGGATGCTGCCAACCTGATAGCAGGAGAAAAAGTGCAGGTGCTTGACAATAATAATGGTGAGCGTTTCGAGACCTATATTATAAAAGGTGAACGTGGTTCCGGTTGTATTTGTCTGAATGGTGCTGCTGCCCGCAGAGTACAGGTTGGTGATGTGATCATCATTATCTCGTATGCCCTGATGGATTTTGAAGAAGCGAAGACATTCAAACCTACAGTGGTCTTTCCACAAGAAGGAAATAAGGTATAACAATAAAGCCGCTCAATTGCTGAGCGGCTTTATTGTTGGATATAGATGAATCTTACTCAATCACTACCAGTGCGTCATCTTCCATAACGCTCTGTCCGGGCTTCACCAAGATGGCAGTGACTTTACCATCCTTTTCTGCCTCGATGTTGTTGGCCATCTTCATGGCTTCCAACACTAGCAGGGTATCGCCAGCCTTCACCTCGTCGCCGACATTTACCTCAATAGAGGTGATAACACCAGGCAGAGGAGCCTTGATGGCATTGTTGGTGTTGACATTAGACGTGTCAACAGCGTCAGAACCGCTGTCCGCACTTTCTGCTTTCGGTTTTCCAAGCACCACTTTCTTTTCAGGTTCTGCCTCAGGTTCCCAAGCCACTTTGTATTCCTCACCATTCACGGTGACTACGGCTTCATTCTCAACAATATCACCAATGGTAACTTCATATTCATTGCCATTAATGGTGTACTTATATTCTTTCTTCATGATCAGTCTTTTTTATGGATGTTCTGTCATTGTGAGGGCATAGCCGTTCCACTGAGTCTGCTTCTCGGCAATCGTAATGAAGCCAGGCTCCTTGTCGTGGACGTTATTGCCCTTAAACTCGTAAAGTGCCATAGCTATGGCTGCATACACTTCGTTCTTCATAATTGTCAATTATCAATTATCAATTGTCAATTACATCGGAATGTTACCATGCTTCTTAGCGGGCAGGGCATCACGCTTGGTAGCGAGCTGAGCCAGTGCACGGCAGATGCGGAATCGAGTGTTGCGAGGTTCAATGACGTCGTCGATATATCCATACTTGGCAGCCTGATAAGGATTAGCGAAGAGCTCGTTGTACTCCTCCTCCTTCTCGGCGATGAATGCCTTGACGTCCTCACCAGCCTCCTTCTTAGCCTTTGCCTCCTTGGCATACAGCACAGCAGCAGCACCGGAAGCACCCATCACAGCAATCTCAGCAGAAGGCCAAGCGTAGTTCAAGTCGGTGTGGAGCTGCTTAGAACCCATCACGATGTGTGAACCACCATACGACTTACGCAGTGTAACGGTAATCTTGGGCACTGTGGCCTCACCGTATGCATAGAGCAACTGGGCTCCGTGCAGGATGACGGCGTTATACTCCTGACCTGTACCAGGCAGAAATCCGGGAACGTCGACAAGTGATACAATAGGAATATTGAAGGCGTCGCAGAAACGAACGAAACGGGCACCCTTACGGCTGGCGTTCACGTCGAGCACACCAGCGTAGCATGAAGGCTGGTTGGCTACGATACCTACGCTCTGACCATTGAAGCGGGCGAAACCTACGATGATGTTCTTGGCGAACTTAGGCTGTACCTCGAAGAATTCGCCATTATCGGTAATGGCGGCAATGACCTTGTACATGTCGTATGCCTCGTTGGGATTTTCGGGGATAATCTCGTTCAGCGAATCCTCCAGACGGTCAATGGGATCTGTACACTTCTTACGGGGAGCCAGCTCCATATTATTAGAAGGAATATAAGACAGCAGGGTCTTCAGCATCACCACTGCCTCTTCCTCAGTCTTTGCAGTGAAGTGAGTTACACCCGACTTTGAAGCGTGTACCGAAGCACCACCCAGATGCTCCTGGTCAATATCCTCGCCGGTAACAGTCTTTACCACCTTTGGACCAGTGAGGAACATGTATGAAGTACCTTCCATCATCAGTGTGAAGTCGGTGAGGGCAGGGGAGTATACTGCACCACCGGCGCAAGGACCGAAAATACCGGAAATCTGGGGAATCACACCTGATGCGAGGATGTTACGCTCGAAAATCTCAGCATAACCAGCCAATGCGTTGATACCTTCCTGAATACGGGCACCTCCTGAGTCGTTGATGCCAATGACGGGAGCCCCCATCTTCATGGCCATGTCCATCACCTTACAGATTTTCTGCGACATTGTTTCAGAAAGCGAACCAGCGTGAACGGTGAAGTCCTGTGCGAAGATGAATACCAGACGACCGTCGATGGTACCGGAACCGGCAACAACGCCGTCACCCAGGAACTGTTTCTTCTCCATGCCGAAATTGTGGCAACGGTGCTCCTTGAACATATCGTACTCTTCGAAAGAGCCCTTGTCCAACAGCATTTCAATACGCTCACGGGCTGTATACTTGCCTTTTTCGTGCTGCTTCTCTATGGCCTTCTCACCACCACCGAGACGTGCTTGCTCGCGTTTCTCGATGAGTTGCTTGATTTTTTCTAATTGCTTGCTCATTGTCTTATTTTCGTTATTGCGTTATTACGTTGTTTCGAATCTTTATTCGGGATGTTCACACAATTCTGTGAGAATTCCACAGGTTGACTTCGGATGCAGGAAGGCTATATTCAGGCCCTCAGCACCTTTACGAGGTTTCTCGTCAATCAGGCGGACGCCCTTCTCTGATACCTCAGCGAGACCTTTGGCAACACCGTCTTCTACGCAGAAGGCTACATGGTGAACACCCTTGTTACCCTTATCGAGCCACTTCTGAATAGTGCTCTCGGGTGATGTGGGTTCAAGCAGTTCCAACTTAACCTCACCGCAACGCAGGAAGGCAGTCTTTACTTTCTGGTCTTCTACAACTTCTGTTGCGTAACACTCCAAGCCAAGTACCTCGGTGAAGTACGGCAGGCTCTCCTCAATGCTCTGGACGGCAATGCCCAGATGTTCAATGTGGGAAATCTTCATAGCTTTATATTTTTAAATACAGTATATTATAAATAATGTGCAAAGATACGAATTTCTTTGCACATTATCATCAAAAAACCGAAATATTTAGTATTTCTTATCAAATCTACACAGAATACGGAATGTTTTTACGGTGATTTAGCGATTATCAGAACTCTACCATGACTTTTCCGTTGATTTGTCGACCGGTCAGATAGTTGGGAACGGCATATTGCTGGTTGGTGACATCAGTCACCCAGTAGTAGCTGTTGACGTTGGAAATACCGAAGATATTGAGACAATCAACCCCCAGCCATACGCGAGGCTTCTTGAATGAAGGCTTCTCTCCAGATTGTCCGACAAGAAGATAGCTCAAGCCAATATCAGCACGCTTGTAGGCAGGTGCACGGAACAGCTGATACTCCAGTCCTCGGTGGGGAGCACCGAAGGGCAAACCATCAGCAAAAGCCAGTTTCAGAGCCATTTTCCAGCGTTCTGTTCCCGGGAAATAGTCTGTAAAATGGAGATTGACGCCCCAACGCTGATCGGTGGGCATGGGAACGCTGACGCCGTTGATGTTCTGACGGGTGGACATCAAACTAAGTGTCAGCCACGAATCGTTACCGGGAACAAATTCGCCGAAAAGTTTCAAGTCCAATCCGTAAGCGTGCCCATTGGCGATATTCTTTCCATAATACACCACCTTCATATTCTGCACGTTATACGGAATGAGGTTGTCCATTAGCTTGAAGTAGGCTTCTGCCGAAAAGCGGAACGGACGTTCGGCCATGCGGAACTTATAGTCGAAGGCCCCTACGATTTGAATACTCTGTTGACTCTTGATTTTCTTGTTCAGCGTGACAATCGTCTGATGATTGACAGTCGTGGTGTCACGCAGTTCCTTATAGAACGGTGCCTGATAGTAGAGTCCTGCCGCCAGTCGGAAGGTGATATTCTGATTCCACGACGGTATCATAGCCAACGACACTCTGGGCGACACGATGGTCTCTTTGTTGTAGCTCCAATTAGCCAGACGTATGCCATAATTCAATGTCCATAAGGTCGGTTGCTCGCTATTCCCGCCACTTTGCCAGCGGTAGGTGTCCTGAACGTAAGCTTCAATGCGGTGAGAAGAAATCTCGTTTCTCGAGCGCAGCGAATAAATCAGGTCTAGGCGTTCTGCACTATGTGGAATGGAGTAGCCGCTGGAGTCGCGCATCTCGTACTCATGGGCATTCTCCTTGATTTTCTCCCACTTCATGGTGATACCCGCTTCCCAGTCGTGTTTGCTCGTCCTGTGATTCAACATCAGTTTCACACTGGCCACATTGGCAGTCAGATAGTTACGGGCATGTTCCATATAGGTGCCTACACCCAATTGTTCCTGTGTCTGGGCGTCGTCCAGCCAGTATTGTCCCATGACGTCGTACGTTTCCTGTTCCTTTGTATGGAATGCGGATCCCAACAGGCTCAGCTTCGTATTTTTCGTGAAATGACGCTGCAGGCGCAGGGTACCGAACAAGGTACGGAAGATATCTTTCTCCTGTCCGTCGAAATACACCTTGAACGATTTCACGTTCTGCATGGTTCCAAATGATGTCTCGCGGTCAGAAGGAATGAAATTATAGTGATTCTCCGAGATGTTGCCGATAAAATCCACACTCCAGCGCTCATTCGGCTGGTAAGTGATATACGTCTGGTAATCCAGGAAGTTCGGACGGTATTCACCTTTTGTCTCCAGTGATCCTAGCAGGTATCGGTTCGTCTTATAGCGAATGCCGTGACTCATCGAGAATTTCTTGTTACCATAGCCGACAAAGGCACTGGCGCCTAACAGAGACGCCTGTAGATTACCCTCCCAGCGCGTCGGTTTGCGGTATTGGATATCCAGTGCCGACGACATCTTGTCACCGTATTTTGCTTCAAAACCTCCTGACGAGAAAGCAACGCGCTCTACCATATCCGAATTGATAATCGACAGTCCCTCCTGCTGACCACTGCGGATGAGCAACGGACGATACACTTCCACATTATTTATATATACGGAGTTCTCGTCAAACGAACCACCACGAACATTATATTGGCTCGAGAGTTCGTTATGACTACTCACACCCGCCTGCTGTTGCACCAGTTCCTCTACGGCATTACCGCTTGTTGACGGAGTCACCCGCAGATCCTTGGTGTCCAGTTCTGCAGTAGCTGTCGTCTGTCTGCGACGTTCCGTCACCACCACTTCGTCCAATTCCTTCATGGGGTGCAGTGTCACGAGCATCTTCTGGTTACCCTTCGGCTTACGCAATACACGTGTCCTCGTCTGATAGCCTACCATCGAGAATTTCACCACCACCGAATCGGCAGAATGCAGTTTCAGCGAGAATTCTCCTTTCAGATTGGCCATTGTTACAGCGCCTTGTTCCAAGCACGACACCGTAGCCAGCTCAATGGCATTGCCCTCTTCGTCAGACACCTTGCCGCTGAGTGTAAACTGCTGTGCTGCTGCCGTCAGAACCGACAGCAACAAAGCCAATGTCCCTATGACTTTTCGATAGTCCATCGTATTTATAAACGGACTATACCTTTATTTATTGTTGTGGAGGAGTGTTTTTCTTGTTTTTACCGCCACGATGATGGTGCTTTTTCTTCTGACCATTCTGAGATTTCTGACCATTCTGATGATTCTGGGTGTTTGGATTCTTCCCTCCGCGACGGCGTCCTCCACGGCCACGAGTAGACTTACGGGGCGCAGAAGCCCGGTATTCAGGACCCTCACCGAGACCGTCGGGCAACGGATTCTTGTGAATGTCACGTTCCAGGAAACGCTCAATGTCCCCGAAATAGCGCATATCACTATCTGAAACAAAGGTGATGGCCACGCCGTCACGCTGTGCACGGGCTGTACGGCCAATGCGGTGTACGTAGTCCTCAGCATCACGCGGCACGTCGTAATTGATGACACACAGGATATCGTCAATGTCAATACCTCTTGCCACAATATCCGTAGCGACCAGCACACCTACCTGTCCGGCTTTGAAACGGTACATCACGTCGTCACGCTCTGCCTGCGACAAGTCAGAATGCATAGCCGCACAATTGATGTTCATACGTTTAAGTTCTCGCGTGATATCCTTTACCTTGTCCTTTTTGCCCGAGAAGATAATGACACGCTCCAGTTCTCCGGCCTTGAACAACGAGCGGATAATGCCCAGTTTCTGGGGCTCGTAGCAGACATATGCCGATTGCTGGATTTTCTCTGCCGGTTTCGAGACGGCAATCTTCACTTCTACAGGGTCGGTGAGCAGTGTACGTGCCAATTGCTGGATTTTCTGCGGCATGGTGGCCGAGAACATAATGGTCTGATGATTCTTGGGTAACAGCTTGGCTATCGACAGGATATCATCCGAGAATCCCATATCAAGCATACGGTCAGCCTCGTCAAGCACAAAGAAACTCAGCTGGCTCAAATCCAGATGTCCCATGCGGATATGGCTGAGCAGACGTCCCGGGGTGGCGATAATCACGTCGGCCCCCATCTTCAGTCCCTTGGTCTCTACGTCGAAACGGCTGCCGTCGTTGCCGCCATACACAGCAACACTCGAAATGCCGTCAAGATAGTAGCCGAAACCCTGCATGGCCTGATCAATCTGCTGTGCCAGTTCTCGTGTCGGAGCCATTACAATACAATTGACGGCATCCTTTGGATACCCCCCGTCGTCGAGCATTGACAGGATAGGCAGCAGATAGGCTGCGGTCTTACCCGTTCCCGTCTGGGCAATACCGATGAGGTCGCGCTCGTCCAGAATCTCGGGGATACATTTCTCCTGAATGGGCGTCATCTCCTCGAAGTGCATATCGTATAACGCGTCGAGGATGTTATCGTTCAGATATGTTTCTTCAAATGTCACTTAATTCTCAATTGTCAATTATCAATTTAATTCGGTGCCTGCCTGTAACAGAAGTAGGCGATAATAGCATAAAGAATGTTTGGAATCCACGCTGCCAGCATAGGTGGCGTGCCGGCATTGATGGCAAACGTCGCACTGACGGTCTGCAACAGGATATAGGTAAACGACAGGGCCAGTCCTATTCCCAAGTAGAGTCCCATACCACCCTTGCGCTTACGTGACGACAGCGAGACACCGATAATCGTTAGAATGAACGACGCAAACGACGATGCTATGCGCTTGTGGTATTCCACCTCGTACTGCACGACATTCGACGAACCGCGCTCCTGCTGTTTTGAGATGTATCGCAACAGTTCCGGTGACGTGAACGTCTCCTGCTGACCTTTCGAGAATACGAGGTCCATAGGTTCCATCTGGATCAGCGTGTCAATCTCGTTACCGCTGGTAATCTGTTCACGCATACCCTTCAGCGTACGTATCTTGTAGTTACGCGCCTTCCAGTGGTAGCGCTCTTCCGAAATGGTGTCGTACTGAATGACCGAAGCGTTCATCTGGCTTACCATCTTCTTATTCTCAAACTTATAGAGCGCAAAACCGTAGCCCGTCTTGCGGATGTCGTCGTACTGCGACAGATAGGCCACCACGCCCTTGTCCACCATCAGCTGGATGTTCGACGCCGAGGTGTTCTTCTTGTTATTCTTGTACAGCGACTCAAAGTCGTGACGCACAACCGTTCCACGGGGAATGATGTAGGCTCCGAGGAAGAAGTTCAGCGTGGCGATGAGTGCTGCCGAGATGATATAGGGCCGCAGCAGTCGCTTGAAACTCATACCGCAGGCCAGCATAGCGATAATCTCGGAGTTGCCGGCCAGTTTGGAGGTAAAGAAGATGACCGCAATGAACACAAACAGCGGCGAGAACAGGTTGGCGAAGTAAGGCACGAAATTGGCGTAGTAGTCAAAGACGATAGCGCGCAACGGGGCGTGGTAGTTGGTGAATTTCGCCAGATTCTCGTTGACGTCGAAGACAATGGATATCGAGATAATCAGCACGATGGAGTAGATGTATGTGCCGATGAACTTCTTGATGATATACCAGTCCATACGCTTCAGATAGCGGAAGGGATTCAGCTTCTTCAGCGGAGCCAGGCGGTACCAAGGCAGTCCCCGCAACCACTTAAGGAATGGTTGCAGCATGATGACCAGTCGTAGCCACCAGCGCTTCATTGTCTGCCATATTTTCTTTATTTTCTCCTTCATTTCCTTTTTCCTAAGTCTTCAATCACGCTGCGCTTCCACTGGGTAAAATCTCCCTGCTCAATATGCTGGCGGGCGTCCGTTACCAGTCGCAGGTAAAATGCCAGATTGTGTATCGACGCTATCTGCAGCGCCAACAGCTCCTGAGCTTTGAACAGGTGGTGCAGATAAGCTTTCGAGTGGATACGGTCAATATCACATCCGTCGGGGTCAATCGGCGAAAAATCGTCCTCCCACTTCTTGTTGCGCATATTCATGGTACCCTCATAGGTGAACAACATCGCATTACGACCATTACGTGTAGGCATCACGCAGTCGAACATGTCGACACCGCGCTCAATAGCCTCAAGGATATTTTGTGGTGTACCAACCCCCATCAGGTAACGCGGACGGTCTTTCGGCAGAATGTCGTTCACCACCTCTATCATGTCGTACATCACCTCCGTAGGTTCGCCGACAGCCAGTCCTCCGATACTGGCACCACCGCCGTCGTTCAGCCTGTCCAAAACGTCGCAGACGTGTTTGGCAGCATCCTGCCGCAGGTCTTTATATGTACAGCCCTGCACGATGGGGAAAAGCGTCTGGTTGTAGCCGTACAAGGGCTCCGTCTCGTTGAAACGCTTTACGCAACGCTCCAGCCAACGCTGGGTCAGTCGCAGTGAATCGTGCGCATATTGGTAGTCGCTCTGTCCCGGTGGGCATTCGTCGAAGGCCATCATGATGTCTGCGCCGATGATGCGCTGGGTGTCTATCACGTTCTCGGGGGTGAAGATATGTTTCGAACCGTCGATATGGCTGCGGAATTCACAACCCTCTTCGCGCAGTTTCCGGATACCTGTAAGGGAAAAAACCTGGAAGCCGCCGCTGTCGGTCAAAATTGGACGGTCCCACGTATTGAACTTATGCAGACCTCCCGCCTTGTGCAGCGTATCGAGTCCCGGACGCAGATACAGGTGGTAGGTGTTGCCCAGAATAATCTGTGCCTTCACCTGTTCGCGCAGTTCCGAAAAGTGTACACCCTTCACGCTGCCCACCGTGCCTACTGGCATGAAAATGGGCGTCTTGATTTGCCCGTGATCGGTGGATATCACACCGGCTCTGGCACTGCTATTCGGGTCGTTATGTTCTACTTCGAACGTCATTATTCTTTCGTGATAGCGTTATAACGGTATTACGACTCTTTTTTCTCTTCTTCAGGGATGGTGAAGTCTGTAGGATGTTCCACAATTTCGTCCGTCAAGGCGAATTTCCACACGTCCTGCACATTCTCCACATAGTGGAACTGTACTCCCTTCAGGTACATATCGGGAATCTCGAGGATGTCCTTCTCGTTCTCCTGACACAATACGATATCGGTGATCCCGGCACGCTTGGCAGCGAGGATTTTCTCCTTGATACCGCCTACGGGCAACACCTTTCCGCGCAGTGTGATCTCACCGGTCATAGCGGTGTTCTTGCGCACCTTGCGTTGGGTCAGTGCCGAGGCTATCGACGTGGCAATGGTGATACCGGCCGAGGGACCATCCTTTGGCGTAGCACCCTCAGGTACATGGATGTGGATGTTCCAGTGGTCGAAGATGCGATAGTCGATACCGAGCGTGTCCACATGGGCCTTCACATATTCCAGTGCAATGACGGCACTCTCCTTCATCACGTCACCCAGATTGCCCGTCAACGTGAGTTTTGCTCCTTTGCCTTTCGACAGCGAGGTTTCAATGAACAATATCTCACCGCCTACACTTGTCCACGCCAGTCCCGTGACGACACCGGCATAGGCATTGCCCTGATAGATGTCGCGATAGAAGGGCGGCTTGCCCAGCAGGTCTTCTATCTCAGTAGGAGTAATCTTCTCGAAGGGCAGTTCTTCGGCTTCGGCCTTTTTGAAAGCGAGCTTGCGGAGGGCTTTGTTTATTTGCTTCTCCAACTGTCGCACACCGCTCTCACGGGTATATTGCTCGATAATCTTCTCAATGGCGGCCTTGTTGAACGTCAGCTTCTTGTCGTTCAGACCGGTATTCTCCTTCTCCTTCGGAATGAGGTGGCGCTTGGCAATCTCATATTTCTCCTCCGTGATATAGCCGCTGACCTCAATGACCTCCATACGGTCGAGTAGGGGACGGGGAATGGTACCGAGATTATTCGCCGTAGCGATGAACATCACCTTCGACAGGTCGTAATCCACGTCGAGGTAGTTATCGTGGAATGCTCCGTTCTGTTCGGGGTCGAGTACTTCGAGCAATGCGGAGGCGGGGTCGCCATTATGCGTGTTCTGAGTCACCTTGTCAATCTCGTCGAGGATGAATACAGGGTTCGACGAACCGGCCTTCTGGATGTTCTTGATGATACGTCCGGGCATTGCTCCGACGTACGTACGACGGTGACCGCGAATCTCGGCTTCGTCGTGTAGACCGCCCAGTGACACGCGGACATATTTACGCTTCAGGGCGTCAGCTATCGACTTGCCCAGCGACGTCTTACCCACTCCCGGAGGACCGTACAGACAGAGAATTGGCGACTTCAGGTCACCCCTCAGTGATAGCACGGCGATATATTCCAGTATGCGCTCCTTCACCTTCTCCATGCCGTAGTGGTCGCGATCCAGAATCTTCTGGGCGCGCTTCAGGTCCATATCGTCCTTGGTATATTCGCACCAAGGCAGATTCACCAGTGTCTGCAGATAGGTGAGCTGTACGTTGAAGTCGGGTGAGTTCTGATTCACCTGATCCAGCTTCTCCACCTCCTTATAGAAATACTTCTCGATGTCCTCGGGCCATTTCTTCTGGCGGGCTTTCTCCAGCAGGTCCTTCTTTTCGGGCGTACTCTCGTTACCCATCTCGGCCTGCAGGTTCTTGATTTGCTGCTGCAGGAAATAGTTGCGCTGCTGCTCGTCAATATCGTCACGCGTCTTGTTGCGGATGTCAAGCTTCAGGTTCTGCAGGTTGATCTCGCGATTGACGATACGCATCGTGTTAAACAGACGTTCCTTCACAGAGTCCATCTGCAACAGCTTCATCTTCTCCTTTGTGGTGAAGGGTAGATTCGAACAGATGAAGTTCAGTGCCATGATGTCGTTCGTCACGTTTTTCAGTGCAAACTGAGCCTCGTCGGGAATCTCATCACTCATGCTGACATATTGGTTGACTGACTGGCGCAGGTCTTCCATAGCGGTACGGAACTCTACGTCACGCTTGTCGGGTTCTTCCTCGGGCATATTGGTGACGTGGCCCTCCAGATAGGGATGATATTTTGTGATATCTTCCAGTTTGACACGTCCCAGTCCCTGCACAATGGCGGTGATATTGCCGTTGGGCAGTGTCAGGGTCTTCAGCACCTTACCCACTACGCCGTAGTCGAAGAGGTCAGAACGTATAGGCATCTCTACCTCCGCGTCGCGTTGGGTGAAGATACCGATGAGAATGCCTTTCTTCTCGGCCTTGCGGATGAGTGTCATGCTCGACTCACGGCCGATGAGAATGGGTGAAACGACACCGGGGAATAATACCAGACTGCGTACTGCCAGAATGGGCATTGTCTCGGGCATCTCGATGTCCGTCAGGTCGTGAAAATCGCCGTCAACATCGGCAATCATAGAGAATGACCTGTTCCTGTTATCCATGTACATTGTTATATTATCTTTCATATTATATGCAAATTGAAGTGCAAAGGTACGAAAAAAATCCTTATTTTGTGTTTTGTTACACCTATTTTTAAATAATTTTGTATCTTTGCACCATGTTTCAGTTCAAACAGTTCATCATTGAGCAGGATTTGTGCGCCATGAAGGTCGGAACAGACGGTGTACTGCTGGGTGCTTGGGCACGTGGTGGAGACCGTATGCTCGACGTCGGCTGTGGTACGGGGGTCATTGCCCTCATGCTCGCCCAACGGTATTTGCGAGGGGGCGTTACAGCTTTGGATATCGATGAGGGTGCCGTGCGTCAGACCGCGCATAATGTGGCGCAGTCGCCGTTTGCCGATCGTGTAGAGGTAGTACAGGGTGCTGTGCAGGCTTTTGAAAACAGTGATTGCTATGATGCCATTGTGAGCAATCCGCCTTTCTTCGTCGATTCGCTGAATGCCCCAGACCCCCAGCGGAACATTGCCCGTCACGCGGAGACGCTGAGTTACAAAGAACTGATGCAGGCTGCGTGGCGACTGTTGAAGGAAGATGGTGAACTGAGTGTCGTGGTGCCTTTCGACTACCGCAAACGTATGGAGGATGAGGCGATTTTCGTAGGATTCTTCCCCAGCCGCGTGTGTGCTATCCGGACGGCTGCCCACAAGGTCCCGAAGCGTTTTCTGTTGGCGTTCCGCAAACACCCGTGCTACTGCGAGCGTACCGAAATGACCCTCGGCGACGAGGCCTACACCATGCTCACCCGCGATTTCTACCTCTAACCTCTTACTTCTTACTTCTTACCTCTTCCTTCTTATCTCTTACTGATGGAATCCTGTCCTTCGGAAGTCCTCCCACTGCCCCTGATAGCCGTTAAACACATTGATATCTACCGGTCCTGTGATGCCATTCACGCGGCCGTCGGGCGACAGCTGCCAATACACCAGTTTCACGTCGGGCTTGTATTCTCCGTAGCGGGCTATCCACACGTTGTAATTCTGCTTGATATCGGCGGCATTCTGCATGTGTTTGTTGATGAACATCTGGTTGACATACAGGATGGGTCGCATGTGGGTGCGCCGTTCCACGTAGTCCATAAAGGCACGGATGCGCCGCATCAGTTCCTCGTCGCCACCAATGGCATTGATCTGGGCGTCGGTGGGTTCTACGTCGAGCACAGGTGGAAAGTCACCGTTGCGGAACAGCGTGTGATTGACGAAATAGGTGGCCTGGGCCAGTGCTGGTGTCTTTAGTGAGAAGAAATGGTAGGCTCCGACGTGCAGTCCCTGCTGTTTGGCTTTGGTATAGTCGGTCATGAAGTAGCGATTACGGATGGTCGTACCTTCGGTACTCTTGATATACACAAACGACACGGGGAAGGTCTGACCGTCTGACGGATGACGCGCTCCGAGGGACGTAATACGCAGCTGGCGCCAGTTGATGCCATAGCGTTTACGGCCTTTCTCATGCTGGTGACGCGAGATGTCGATACCGTAGATGCGCTCGGCGGTATAGCGCAGCTTCTCGCCCAGAAAACGGCCGTTCTTCCATGTGCCGACACGTACGTGGTGGTGGGGTGACGACTCGAAACCGAAGCCGTTACGCTGGTCGTTGTCCCAGAATCCCTCGTAGTGTGAGCCGTCCAGTGCGTCGTAGGTGCCTTGTCCCGAGGCCTGCAAACTACGGTTCATCTGACCGCGGTAGGTACCCAGTGAATCGGTACGCACGACCTTCACAATGGTGTCGGCGTCGTACAGTGCACAAAGGATGCGTCCTGCGGAGTCCTGCTGAATAACGGGCCCGTTGACACGACCAAGGTGGAAATGTCCGGCCTTCCAGTAGCCACCGGCTATCTTGACGGCAGGCAGCAGGCGGTTCTTGGCGGCAATGCGGACGGTGGTGGTTTTTCTAGAATCTCTAGATGATCTAGATGTTCTAGATATTCTAGACAACAGCGTATTATACTGCGCAATGAGGTTATAGCCTTCGTCGGTGACGTCGTGCGTCCGCAGGTAATAGTCCATTTCACGCAATTGTACGGCGACTTGTGCGGAATCCATCTGTGGCTGCTGATAGACGCGCACCTCCACCTTGTCGGGAATGCGGGGTGGCTGTGTGTTGCAGGCGTAGAACAGTCCAAGGGCGACGACGAGCACGGTCGCTGTCAATAGCATCAGTGACTTTTTTCTTGTCAACAGGGTTATCGGTTTTCTTGTTCTTCCAGCCATGAGTCGATGAGTTGTCGCGCGATAGAGAGTTTCTCGGGAATGTGGGGCAGGTGGTCGCGGTCAAACCATGCTCCCTTCGACAGTTCCGAGCGTTGCAGGTGGATTTTTCCGGAGTCGTAGTCGGCAGTGAAACCAACCATCAGTCCGCAGGGGTAGGGCCAGGGCTGCGAGGCGAAGTAGCGCAGGTTGGTGATGTGCAGACCGGTTTCCTCCATCACTTCGCGGTGGACGGCTTCCTCCAGTGTCTCGCCAGTCTCCACGAAGCCCGCCACGAGGCCGTAGTGGTCGTCGCGGAAGCTGTTGGCATGAACCAGCAGGACTTCGTCCTCGCGTCTTACCAGCACGATGATGGCGATAGCCAGTTGGGGCCATATCTCCTTGCCGCAATGCTCACATTTTTTCGAGATGGGCGTGTCGAAGCGCATGGTACCTCCGCAGACACCGCAGAACTTCGTGTTCTGGTCCCAATAGAGCAGTTCGTGACACTTGCCGGCCTTCAGATAGTCCTCGTGGGACAGTTTGTAGTACGACTGGCGAAGCGGACACATCTCGTAGAGGTGTGATGTGTGATGGCTGATGGCTGATGTGAGGGGCGCGTCTATGCGGTAGGCCTTGTTGCCGTCGATATCCATCACCGTCGTCCAGGGCTTGAGTTCGGTAGGTGCCTCAATGGGTATTTGATACGTGTCGCCAATCTTTTCCAATACAAGGTCCGACTGACAAAAAACAAAGTATTTCATAAAATCCGTGTAATCTGTGGTCGTATAAAACTATCGATCTGTGGTTTTACTCTCCGAAGATGAGTTTGCGGTCACGCTCAATGGCGGGCTGAGCCCATGCCTCGGGGACGAAGCGCCAGTTGTTCAGTGGCTTCGGCGTGATGCTACCCTCGCGCTCAATCTTCTGCGTCAGATAGTGACGCTGGTCGCGCTCGCTCTGGTATTCTATACGCTGCGGAATAGAATCCAGTGGGATGCCTGCTCCGCGCACAAGCAACTCACCGCCGCCATTGCCCCTATAGCTGTTCATGGCCACGCGGTACCACGCATCCTCGTTGAACGGCTGACCATTGGACATCTGCAGGATACGCACCTTCTCGCCGTTGGGCTTGGTGACGTCGACGACATAGTCGATACCTGCTGCCGAATCGAAATTGAACGTAAAGTTCTTGAAGCCCTCGCGCTGGTTGTCGCCGGGAGTCTTCGGGGCCAGCAGCATGATATGGTCGTCGGGCGATGTCATCGTGTTCACCCACTGGTCGTACGACATTTCGAGGTAGTTGCGAATCTCTTTTCCCGTCATGCGTACCACGTAGATGCCGTTCTCGAAGCGGTAGAGTTTGAACATGTCGCTCTGGTATACTGGTCCGGCCTTGATTTCGCTGTTGAAGGTCAGCGGGGCCGTGAACGACACGTCGGCACCAGTGTGTTCCAGCTGCAGCTGGTGGATGAGGTCGACGAACGCTGCAGAACCGAAGAAGGCGTCGCGCGACAGCATGTTGTCGTTGAACATACCTATTTTACGCTCCACGAAGGCCTTGACCTCGTCGTAGCGGGGCTGGAAATGCTGCATAAAGTCCTCGTCAAGGGGTTCCTTCGTCACGTCGATGAGTTCACCTTTCTTGCTGACCACCCTGCCGTTACGTACCTGGATGGTGGCAGAGGCTACCCGCACGGCGTTGGGACCGGGATCCATGCAGAGCACGCCATTGACAGTGACGTTGCGTTCCTGATGGTCATGACCGAAGAAGATGATGTCCAATCCCTCCACCTGTTCGGCAATCTTCTTCGTGGCATCTTCGTCGTACTCGTCGGTGACGATACCGCCTTCCCAGCCACTATGGAACAGTCCGATGACCACGTCGGCCTTTTCCTGTTCGCGCAGGATTTTCACCCAATGCTTTGTACTCGACACCATTTCCTCGAAGCGCATGCCCGACCACAGGTTCTGGTGCAGCCAGTTCGGGATGGCAGGCGTGAGCATACCGAGTACTGCGACGCGTACGCCCTCGCGTTCAATGATAACATACGGCTCGACATAGGGCTTGCCGCTCTTCATGTCGATGATGTTCGCACCGACGACAGGACAGTCAAGGTCCTTGATCCACTTGTCGTACACCTTGTGGCCGGTTTCTACGTCGTGGTTGCCGAAGGTCTGGGCGTCGTACTTCAGGTAGTTGACGACCTCTGCGGCAATGTTGGGCTTGTCGGTGGCCACGAAATTAGTGTAGTAGCAGGTGGGCTGTCCCTGCAGAATGTCGCCATTTTCCAAAAGAATCAGTCGGTTGCCCATCTCCTTGCGCTGGCGCTTGACGTAACTGCTCACGCGGGCCATCGTGCCGTTCATCGAACGGCGCTCGGTGAAGTTATAAGGAAAAAACGCTCCATGGACGTCGGACGTCTCCACGATGCGCAGCGTGACGGTCTTCGGCGACTTGGCCATCAGGGTAGTCATGCTCATCAAAACTGCTGTTAAAACGATTGTTTTTTTCATACTGCAAAGGTACAATATAATTTTGGAATATCCAAATATTTTCCGTCTTTATCGGTTCTTGAGGAATTCTTCGGCGCGGCGGAGGTCTTCGGGGGTGTCAATGCCTACGGTTTCGACGTCGGTGAGACCTACGCGGATACGATAGCCGTTTTCCAGCCAACGGAGCTGTTCCAGGCTCTCTGCCAGTTCCAGGGGCGATTGCGGCAGCTGGGTAACCTCGCGTAAAACCTCACGGCGGTAGGCGTACAGTCCGAGGTGTTTGAGGTAGGGGTAGTGGTCAAGCCAAGCGGCTTGTTCCTGCCCCCGAACGAAGGGAATGACGGAGCGGCTGAAATAGAGCGCAAAGCCCTTGCGGTCGCACACGATTTTCGGTGAATTCTGGTTCGTGACAGCGTCCATTTTGTCGAATCGTTTTCCTAACGTACCTATCTGGGTCTCAGGGAGTTCAAATAGTTGCATTAGAGTTTTTATTTGCGACTGCTGAATGAACGGTTCGTCGCCCTGAATGTTAATGATAACATCGGCATTCGTACCGATTTTTTCGGCCGCTTCCTCGATACGGTCTGTACCGCTTTTATGGTCCGCACGCGTCATGATGGCACGGCCTCCGAAAGCCTCGACGGCATTGAAAATCCGCTCGTCGTCAGTAGCCACATACGCCTCTTCGAGTACGGAAGAGGCTTGTTCGTACACTCGCTGGATGACTGTCTTGCCGCCCAAAATGGCCAGCGGTTTGCCCGGAAAGCGCGTCGAAGCATAGCGCGCAGGGATGATGCCAATGAATTTCATATCGTGTAAAAATCTTAATGTGCCTGCAAAATTACAAAATAAATCCAAAAAACGGATAAGTTTCCGCAAAATATTTGGCGGTATCGGATATTTTATGTACCTTTGTAAAGTTTTTGAAGATACGACTAAGATTATGGTAAAGACAAGATATATACTCACGACAATACTGATGACGGCCGCACTCGGGGCGTCGGCACAGAAGATTACACTGGGTTCGTACAAAATGAAGGACGGCGGCAACTACCAGGGCGAGATGCAGGCCGGAAAGCCTCACGGCAAGGGCCGTACGGCGTGGAAGGACGGCGACGTCTTCGAGGGCGAATATGTCAAGGGCAAGCGTCAGGGTTTCGGCATCTACACCTTCGCCGACGGCGAGAAATACGAGGGTGAATGGATGCAGGACCACCAGCACGGCAAGGGTACGTACTACTATTCCAATAATAATAGGTATGAAGGTCTGTGGTACCGTGACGACCGCGAGGGTCACGGTGTGATGTACTATTTCAATGGCGACAAGTACGACGGCGAATGGAAGGCTGATCTGCGTCACGGCAAGGGCCGTTACACGTTCAAGGCCGGTGCCTACTACGACGGCGATTGGAAGCAGGACAAGAAGAGCGGCAAGGGCCGTTTCGACTGGGGTGACGGCTCGGTATATGACGGTCAGTGGATGAACGACCACCAGAATGGCAAGGGCCAGTACCAGTATGCCAATGGTGACGTCTATATAGGTCAGTTTGTCAACGATATCCAGCACGGCAAGGGCATCTACCGCTTCCAGAACGGCGACGTCTACGAGGGTGACTACGTAGAGGGTTCGCGCACGGGACAGGGTGTGTTTCGCTATGCCAATGGCGACAAATATACGGGGCAGTTCCTGAATGGCGACAAGTCGGGACAGGGAATGCTCGTATGGAAGCACGGCGACACCTATCAGGGCGAGTGGAAAAACGACAAGCCCAACGGTCGCGGTAAGCTGACGTGTCAGAACGGCGACGTGTTTGAGGGACAGTTCAAGGATGGCAAGATACACGGCGAGGGCATTGCCCGCTATGCCGACGGTTCGAAGTTCAAAGGCCATTTCAAGGCCGGCTTGCGCAATGGCCCGGCCATTGAGGAGGACAAGGAAGGCAGGCGTTTCGAGGGCACCTATGTCGATGACAAGCGCGATGGTGACGTT
>Ga0247609_10001291_pt1 | contig 30468 bp, 32 predicted proteins | sample 172DNAGHGlowgp2_FD_193487 | JGI IMG/M metagenome (GOLD analysis project Ga0247609, IMG submission 193487) | Sheep rumen microbial communities from Palmerston North, Manawatu-Wanganui, New Zealand - 1728 DNA GHGlow gp2 | ecosystem: Host-associated > Mammals > Digestive system > Stomach > Rumen ... | reverse complement strand
TTTGCTGCTATAATGACCTTTGTTTTGGGTGGTTAGCTCAGTTGGCTAGAGCGTCACGTTGACATCGTGGAGGTCGTTGGTTCGAGCCCAATACCACCCACCACGATTTTAGAAAAAGGCAACCCAACAGGGTGCCTTTTTTGTTTAGATTACAAGAGGCACCTATGGCACAGAAATATTTGATTACTTCCGCATTGCCGTATGTAAACAATGTTTTACATATTGGACATTTGATTGGCTGTTTATTACCGTCTGACGTTTACGCACGTTTTTGTCGTGCGCGTGGTCGCGATGTTTTATACATTGGTGGTGCAGACGAACATGGTACCCCCAGCGAAGTTGGTGCATTAAAAGAAAATATGCCTGTGGAAGAATATGTTGATAAATATCGTGCTAAACATTTACAAGCAGTCAAAGATTTTAATCTGTCTTTTGATTTATATGGACGCACACATACTAAATTACATGAAAAATTAATTCATGAATTGTTTGCACGTCTGGATTCAATGGGGATGATTATTGAAAAATCTTCTATGCAGCCCTATTCTGTTAATGAAAAGAAATTCTTAGCCGACCGTTATGTTATCGGTACTTGTCCAAAATGTGGATATGAACATGCATATGGAAACGAATGTGATAAATGTGGTGCATCATTGGATCCTGATGAACTGATTAACCCACACAGTGCGGTTGATCCAACATCACCAGTTGAAATGCGCGAAACAAAACATTTGTATTTTAAATTAAGTGCAGTCCAAGATAAATTGCGCGCATGGATTAATTCACGCGTTGGTTGGCCAAAGACCGCAATTACTATTGCCAACAAATGGTTAGACGAAGGATTACACGACAACCCAATTACCCGTGATTTGAAATGGGGAATACCTGTGAACAAACCAGGATTCGAAGACAAAGTTTTCTATGTTTGGTTTGATGCACCATGGGGATATGTTTCTATATCACAAGCGGCTACAGACGATTGGGCATCTTGGTGGAAAAACCCAGATTGTAAATATGTCGAATTCATGGGCAAAGACAATGTATCTTTCCATTCTGTATTTTTTCCTTCTCAAGAATTGGCGTTGGACGATGGTTGGAAAACTGTTGATGTGTTAAAAGGTTTAAACTTTTTGAATTTTAACGGTAACAAAGTATCAAAATCTACTGGTAATGGAATATTTTTAGACGAAGCATTGAACATCGCACCATCTGATGTGTGGCGTTATACATTGATTGCTTCTACACCAGAAACAGATGACACAGATTTTACAGTCACCAGATTTGCAGAAATTGTGAACAAAGATTTGAACGGATTATTGGGTAATTTCGTTTCACGTGTTTGCAAATTAACTGATAAAAATTTCGGTCTTAATGTTCCAAAATCAAACGGAATTGATAAAGAACTGGAAAAACAAATTAATGAAAAATTATCTGAATTAACTGAAAATTTGGATGCATGTGAATTCCGTAAATCTATTGCCGCTTTGCGTGAAATATATGGTATCGCAAATGAATACATGACACGCATGGAACCATGGACATTGGTTAAAAACGGTGATACAAACGGTGCCTGTGCTGTATTAAACGAATGTTTCCAATTAATTGATTTATTCGCACGCATATCTGCACCATTTATTCCAAACACATCTGAAAAAATTCAAAATATTTTTGCAATAAAACAAGATTTATCTTGGCCAACAAAATATGAACACAGAATTGCGGATGGCACAGAATTTGTTGTACCAGAAAACTTGTTTGCACGCATTGATGATGCAATGGTTGCAGAAATAAATGAAAAATATTCTGCGAAACCAAAAACTGTTGTACCAATCGTTGCAAAAATTGTTGATATAAAAAATCATCCAACACGCAACAATTTGCATATTTTAACCGTTGATAATGGTTCTGAAAAATTACAAATTGTATGCGGTGCACCAAATGTTCGTATCGGTTTAATCGGTGTTTTGGCACCAATTGGTTGCGTATTACCAAACACTAAAAAACCAATTACAAAACGCAGTGTTGACGGCGTTGAATCAAACGGTATGATGTGCAGTGCCGCAGAATTAGGCGTTGGCAAAGATTCTGATACAATTATTGAATTACCAAATAATATTGAAATAGGCGTTGAATACAAAGGATAAGATATGGCAAGACACCAAATAAAAAAACATTTTTCTTTATCTCAAGTTATAGGTTTTTATATCGTTGATATCAATACTGTAAAATGGACCGATCAAACCCCAGAAGGATTGGCAAAATTTATTCAAACAAATGCACCTGATTGGAAAGAATTGATTATTACAAAAAACATTATTGTTATTGATCCACAAAAGAAAAATGGAAATATGGTAGTCAGTAAAAAACAATCCAAATTAAAAATTGGCAGAACAGGATATGGTTCTTTGTGTATAATGGTTAATCCAGATTTAACTTTGAATGGAAAGATACCCCAACATATACGTAATTTCTTTGGTGAAAAACAAAAATAATGTCAGATTTCTTTGTAAATGAACAATAAAATTAAATTGATTTTAATGTCTTGTTGTGCACCATGTTCATGCGGTGCGATTAAACAAATTGTGGACGGCGAAATTGATGGCATAGATGATTTTATTGTTATGTTCTTTAATCCAAATATTTATCCAGATACAGAATATCAAAAACGATTGAACGAACAAATAAAATACTGTGAAAAATTGGGTGTAAAATATGTCGTTGGCGACTATGACCATAATAAATGGCGCGAACATGTCACAGGTCTGGAAAACGAACCTGAACGGGGTGCACGGTGCAGTAAATGTTTTGCATACCGTTTTTGTTACGCGGCACAATACGCCAAAAAACACGGGTTTAACGCAATAGCATCTGTATTTGGTGTATCACGCCACAAAGATCAAAGTCAGGTCGATTGTGCGGCAGAACAATCTTGTGGCGATATAAAATATTTACCAATTAAATGGAACGAAAATTTGCGTCAGCAAATCAACCGAGAATCTGAATTTTATCGCCAAAATTATTGTGGTTGCGAATTTTCCATACGCAAATGATTATTATTTGATTTTTGCTTTAAATTTTCTATAATTTCAAAGAAAACTAAAAGAGGTTTATAATGAAATTTGAATTCAGTGTTATTTTTACATATGATATTCATGATCGTAACAACCGTATCGGTGAAGCTAATGCTTTTGATACAATCGACGATTTGAAATTGGCGATAAAAAACGGTCGCGATTATTTTCAAATGCCTTACAAATTAAACGTGACACGCGCTGTTCAAATTGTTGACGCTGATTTACCAAAAGAAAACAAACATGGTATAATCAGCATATCGTCTGATCAACCACATCCACACGTATTAAAACGTGATGGGTTTGATTTTATTGTATCTGATAAATTAATTTATCCACGTGACGTGCGTACAATATTAAGAAAAAAATACAACAACACCATCGATTTTGATACAAAAAGAAAATGGGATGAAAAACAACCTGTATTTTTAGATGGCGTTATTGAAAATACGCAATACGGATTATGTGATTCACGCACAGGCGCACCAACACAATATACAATGCGCAGCGTTGTTTGTTATCCTTTGACCGATAAACATATTGTTATAGACAACAATCTGAACCAAATCTGGCCAACAAAAACTGGCAAAACGCCGACTGTGTTAACAGAATTATTATCAAAAAACGCAATAGAAATTATCCAAAGGTAAAAAAATATGTCTAATATTTATATTTTCCCAGGTCAAGGTGCTCAATTTGTCGGTATGGGCAAAGATTTGTATGAAAACAACGCTGATGCACGTGCTGTATTTGATGCGGTTGATGATGCATTAAACGAAAAATTATCAGATATTATTTTCAATGGCCCAATGGAAGAATTAACATTAACCAAAAATGTTCAACCTGCAATTATGGCAACATCTGTTGCAATGTTTCGCGCATCTGGGTTGCCTTTGCCTGAATATGTCGCAGGACACAGTTTGGGCGAATATACTGCATTATGTGTAGCAGGTGCAATATCATTATCAGATACCGCCAAATTATTGCGTGCACGTGGTAATGCGATGCAAACTGCCGTGCCTGTGGGTATGGGGTTAACATCTGTCGTATTGGGGTTAGATGCAGATGTTGTACGTGATATTTGTAATAATTGTGGTTGCGATATGGCAAATGATAATTGTCCGGGTCAAATTGTTATTTCTGGATTAAAAGACGCGGTAGAAATGGCAAGTGAAAAATTAAAAGATGCTGGTGCACGTCGTGTTATGCCATTGGCATTATCTGCACCTGTACATTGTCGTGTCCAAGAACCATCTATTGCGGTTATGCGCGAAGTATTCGAAAATGTAAAAATTGAAACGCCGAAATCTAAATGGATTTCAAACAAAACATGTTCTGTTATTGAAAACCCAGATGAAATCCGCGATGCATTGATATATCAATTAACACATGGTGTTCGTTGGCGTGAAAGTGTTTTGAATATGGTTGAATTGGGTATTGACAGTGCAATTGAAATTGGGCCGGGCAATGTGTTATCAGGATTGATAAATCGCACAACTGATAAAATAAATGTTCAAAAATTAGGGGATTAAATTATGATTTTTGAAATGGCACAAATCAGTACCAACAAACAATATGACAGGTACACAATAAAACTGGGGGATACAGTGTTGGGTGAAATTGACGACCCAAAAGATGCAATAAATACATCCGACAAAAATGTTATTTTTTATCCAAATGATATTAATCGCAGTATGGCTGTATTAACATCAAAAGTAATTCATGAAATGTTCAGAAAGCCTGTTTTATATAAATCACGCGACAAAAGGCAACGATTTGTTGTTAAAAGAATAGACAGTATTGAACGACGTGAAAAATATAACGATGTTTATGTTTTATGGCATACAATTGGACAACGTCCAAATGAATCAGTGCTTCACAGTTTTGATGATATTATAGGAATTGTTTTTAAAAACAAAAAAAATATAGTTTATACCCCTGAATATCGTTGGGGATATTCGAAAAAGGTTTCTCTGGCCACACATCAATTAGCCAAAGAATTCAAACACAATGTGTTATTAAATATTCGCAATATGAATTATACTATTACACCTAAAACTACAATAAATCAGATTATAGATATTTACGATGATTTTGTATCGACGGTTTATTATAATAAGAAACCTGTTGGCATATCCAAATATTCAATACATGGTATAGAATTTTTACCTTATCTAGATACATCTTTGCCAAATGCGACCAATGGTGCGTTGCTTTTACAAAAAACAAGTGGGCAACCAGTAACATTTATATATCCAAATAAACAATATAAAATCTTGATGAAATTATATGCACGCGAATTAAATAAAAGACACAAATAAAATGGGGGAAAATAAAATGTTCGAATTAAATAACAAAGTTGTTTTAATCACTGGTGCCACCGGTGGAATTGGTGGTGCAATTGCACAACAGATGAAAAGCGCAGGCGCCACAGTTGTTGTAACTGGTCGTAATTTGGAAAAATTAAATGCATTTGATGATTCTTTTGTAAAAATTCAATCTGATTTATCAAACGATGGTGCCGCTGAAAAATTAATTAATGACACAATTGAAAAGTGTGGTCGTATTGATGTTTTAATTAACAATGCAGGTATCACAGCAGATACATTGTTAATGCGTATGAGTGATGAACAATTTGATAATGTATTAAATACTAATTTGCGTGCAACATTTCAATTATGTCGCGCAGCGATTATGCCTATGATGAAACAGCGTTTTGGTCGTATTATAAATATGGCATCTATCGTTGGCGTTGTTGGTGGCATGGGTCAGGCAAACTATGCCGCGTCTAAGGGTGGAATTATCGCGATGACTAAATCTATTGCTGCCGAAGTGGCTTCGCGTGGAATCACAGTAAACGCGATTGCACCTGGATTTATAAAAACGCCTATGACTGATGTGTTGCCAGAAGAATTAAAAAAGAAATATTTAGAACAAATCCCAGCGGGTCGTTTTGGCGAACCAATTGATGTCGCAAATGCATGTGTATTTTTGGCAAGTGATGCGGCATCATATATCAACGGTCAAACAATTCATGTAAATGGTGGTATGGGACGTTTTTAATGATGAAAAAATATGATGTAATCATTATCGGTGGTGGACACGCCGGCACAGAAGCCGCAACTGCATCGGCGCGTCGTGGCGCAAAAACATTACTGTTAACAATGCGCGAAACCGATATTGGTGCAATGTCTTGTAACCCATCTATTGGTGGGCCTGGAAAATCACAAATGGTTGCAGAAATGGCTGTATTTGGTGGTGTTATGCCTTTTGCAGCAGATTCATCCGGGATTCATTTTCGTACATTGAACGCAACACATGGTGCCGCAACCCAGGCACTGCGTGCACAAATAGATCGTGAATTTTACCATAATGCTGTTATGAATATTTTGCATAACACAAAAAATCTGGATATTATTTTTGAAAAAGTTATTGATTTAGATTTGCAAAACAAAATTGTTAATAAAAAATATTCTGCGAAATCTGTTGTGTTAACAACTGGGACTTTCTTGGGTGGTTTGGTGACACGCGGAAATGAAAAGATAGAATCTGGACGTTTAATGGATGACGGTAAATATCAAGAAAATGACAGTTATATTTCATCAGTATTGCGTAAAAATGGTTTTGATTTAATGCGATTAAAAACGGGCACCCCCGCGCGCATTTATCGTGACAGCATTGATTTTTCTGTTTGTGAAGAACAACCAGGCGATACACCACATGATTGGTTTGGATTTGGCGATAAAAATAACAATTATGATTCAAAATGTTTTATTACACATACTAACGAAGATACCCATGAAATAATTCGTAAAAATATAAAGTATGCGCCTATGTATAATGGTGATATACGGGGACTGGGGCCACGTTATTGTCCATCATTGGAAGACAAAGTAATGCGTTTTCCAGAACACAAAACGCATCATGTGTTTTTAGAACCAGAAGGATTTAACAGTGATTTAATTTATCCAAATGGAATTTCAACTTCGTTTGGTGCTGACATCCAAGACAAATGGATACGCACGATTCCAGGGTTAAAAAATGCACGCATAGCGCGTTATGGATACGCAATTGAATATGATGCAATTGATGCACGTAAATTAAAATCTACATTGGAATCCAAAGATATTTCCGGATTATTCTTTGCGGGACAAATCAATGGAACATCTGGATATGAAGAAGCCGCTGCCCAAGGGTTAGTTGCGGGCGCAAATGCGGCTGCATATGCATTAAACATTGAATCATTGGTATTGGACAGAACCAATTCTATGATTGGTGTTTTGATTGATGATATAACAACATTGGGGGTTGATGAACCATATCGTATGTTTACTTCACGTGCAGAATACAGATTAAATTTGCGATCTGATAATGCAATATTACGATTGGGCGATTTGGCTGAATCTTTGGGTTTAATAACAAAAGATTTACATAAAAAAATTAGAAAACTGCGTGAAAACACAGCACGCGAAAATGATAAGTTTTATGCAGGATACATAATGCGTAATGAACGCGAAATTGCGAATTACAAACGTGATGAATTGTTAAAAATACCAACCAATTTTGATTATAAAAAATTGCCAGGATTAACAAATGAATTAATTGAAAAATTAACAAAAACCCGTCCAGAAAATATTGCGGCATTATCAAGAATACCTGGTATGACACCCGCAGGAATTATGGTTGTTTTACGCAAGATTAAATGTGGAAACAAATAAAAAAGAGTAAAACAATGAAAGAAGGCGTCAAAAAAAATATTTATTACGAATTACGCACACATAATGTATCAAAAGAAATACAAGATAATCATACTGATTATACTTTTGGTCGTTATCGTATTTATTCTTGGGGGGATTATATGATTATCGGTAAATTAAACCCCAGTAACGGTGCATTTGTGCATATGCAAGGTGCAGATTAGGATGATGATTATCCTGAAAATGATACTTATGCAATATATATTGCTGCAAAAAATAAACATGAAGGTCGGGCATACATTGATCCATATAAGAACATTCCAGTCAACGAAGTTATCAAAGATTCTGTGACCAGATTTGATAAAATATTTACAGAACATGCTGCTGATATTTTTCCTTATGATATGCCGGAACAACAATATATGAAAACTGTTGCAGAAATGAAAGATATTTTGGCACAAAAAATAAAGCAATATAAACAAAAACAAAAATAAAAAATATGACCGAAAACGAAAAACATGATTTTTATACATCTTTAAACGCTAATAAGATTGATGTTCAAACAAAAATTATTGAATTAAGCAAAATATCAGATAGTTTTTGCAAAAGTTATGAATATCGTTTTGGTGATTACAAAGTCCAATATTTTAGATGGCATCCGAATAATTCAATTCAGGTATCTATTTCAAAAAATGGTATTGAATTAGGAAATTGGAACACATGGTATAACCCAACAAAAGACCAAGAAATTATTTTTGAAATGTTTATAAGTGTCTTAAAAAGGTGCCACGAAAATACTGATATGTTACAAAGATTACATCAACGCATTACAAATCAAGATAACATCAAATAAAACGCTTGAAATTTGCGGTTGCGTCAGGTATGATTTTTGCACGTTGCCGGTTTAGCTCAGCTGGTAGAGCATCTCATTCGTAATGAGGGGGTCGTAGGTTCAAGTCCTATAACCGGCACCAAAAAATCTATGTAATAAAAAACCGGCATTTGCCGGCTTTTTTAATTACTTTTAAACAATTAATACATTGTTTGCAAAATATGTTTACTTTTATCAATATTAGATAACATTTTACCACTGCCCAGCGCAACACAAGCCAATGGATTATCAACCAAAAATGCAGGTAATCCAGTTGCGGCACGAATCGCTGCATCTAACCCGCGCAACATAGATCCGCCACCAGTCATTGCAATACCAAGATCTGCAATATCTGCGGACAATTCTGGCGGTGTAGATTCCAATGCAAAATGCACAGTTTCAACAATTTTTGCAACCGTCTGTGACAGTGCGGATGCAATCTGTGATTCTGTAATCAATGTTTCACGCGGTGTCCCACTGACTAAATCGCGCCCTTTGATTTTCATAGTTAATTCTGTTGTTTTATCTTTTGGCATAATTGCAGAACCAATTTTTTTCTTGATTTCTTCCGCGGTATTTTCACCAATTAACAAACTTTTATTTTTGCGGACATATTCAATAATATCTTTGTCCATTTGGTCACCCGCAGTGCGCACAGCATTAGAATAAACGATACCACCCAATGACATAACTGCAACTTCTGTTGTACCACCACCAATATCTAAAACCATTGATCCCAATGGTTTATCAACAGGCAAACCTGCACCGATTGCCGCCGCGGTTGATTCTTCAACAATATAAACCTTGCGTGCCCCAGCAGCATCTGCAGCTTCCTGTATAGCACGTCTTTCAACCTGGGTTGCACAAGACGGAACACAAATAATAATAAGTGGTGCAGCCAAAGGATTCTTTTTGTGCACTTTACGAATAAAATATTTAATCATTTCTTCAGCAACTTCAAAATCTGCGATAACACCATCGCGTAATGGGCGCACCGCAGAAATTGTTCCCGGGGTTCGACCAAACATCTGTTTTGCTTCGGCACCCACAGCCAATATTTCTTTGCGACCCAACAATTTGTTTTCAGCCACTGCAACCACAGACGGTTCATTCAGAACAACACCGCGTCCACTGACATAAATCAATGTATTCGCAGTCCCCAAATCTATTGCCATATCTGCGGAGAAAAATTTTAATAACCAATTATACATATGCTTTTTCCTTGCTTTATTTTTTCGCATTATAAAACAGGTGTAAAAAAAATCAAGTGTACACGATAAATTTTGCTTTTTTATTTGCTTTTCATGATATTTTGGTATTATTAACGTCATGAAAAGAAAAACTATACGTAATCACAAAGATTTTTTTACCACACGCGATGGCCCGGGGGTTGCTAATAATTGCTGTGTTATAAAAATCAAACCTGTTAAAATCCCAGGTGATGCCAGATATGGCCTGATTGCATCCAAAAGACTGTTTAAAACGGCTGTGACACGAAATCGTGCAAAACGTATCGCACGTGATTGGATTGCGTTTAACGAAAATTTAATGATGCACCAATTTGATTACATATTCATATTACGTGAATCTATTTTAAGCTGTGATCGTGATCTGGGTCGTCAAAAGATAGCACACAGCTTTGAAAAATTATCTGAAACATATTCTGATGGTGCAAAATAATAATCACAGTTTTTTTACAAAAATTGGATGTAAATTGATAAAAATCTATCAATTTTGCATATCTCCGTTTATTGGGGGGCGTTGTGCATGCCGTTTTTTTCCTACTTGCAGTGAATATACGCGTATTGCGATTGAAAAATATGGTCTGTTTCGTGGAACATGGATGGGCATGAAACGTATATCACGTTGCAGACCCGGTGGTGGATGCGGATATGATCCGGTGCCTTGACATAAAAAATCAATGTGGTAAAATCAAAGGTAGTATAACAAACAAAGGATTTAAAATTATGACGTCTTTTCGTGCAACTGTTGAAAACATGTCTAAATTAATGGACGAAATGGGTATAACAGAATTGGATTTAGAACGCCAATTATTGTTGGGTTTATACCGTAAACATATTCATTTATCTAAACAACAGGCGGTTGCTGCACCGGTTGGTTTTGTACAACCTGCAAAAAACAATGAATCTAAAATATCTGGACATGCGTTAAAATCACCTATGGTTGGGGTTGTATATTTGGCCCCAGAACCTGGTGCAAAACCTTTTGTTCATGTTGGGGACAATGTCAAGGCTGGGGATACAATCGCATTGGTCGAAGCAATGAAGACATTTAACCCAATCAAATCTGATATTGACGGTGTTGTCAAAGAAATATTGGTAACAGATGGAACAGCTGTTGAATTCGACACACCTATTGCCGTGATAGAACAGGTTTCAAATGACGCAGATTAAGAAAGTTTTAATCGCCAATCGTGGCGAAATCGCATTACGCATTATTCGTGCGTGTCGTGATATGGGAATACGCACTGTGGCGGTTTATTCGACTGCAGACCGGGATGCAATGCATGTTAAATTGGCTGATGAATCTGTATGTATTGGACCTGCACCGTCGGTTGATTCTTATTTGAATGAATCTGCTATTTTAACAGCAGCATTGTTAACAAATTCTGACGCAATTCATCCGGGTTATGGATTTTTATCTGAACGTGCCGATTTTGTTGACAAAGTAGAACAGCATGGTTTGATATGGATTGGGCCTAATGCCGATATGATTCGGAAAATGGGGGACAAGGTTAATGCTAAAAAAACCGCGATAAAATGTGGTTTGCCGGTTGTTCCAGGATCTGACGGTGCTGTCAAAGACATTGATGACGCATTGATGTGGGCAGACAAAATCGGTTATCCTGTGATGATCAAGGCCGCATCTGGTGGCGGTGGTCGTGGAATGCGCGCAATACATAATGCAAATGAATTACGTGAATTTTTCCCAATTGTACGCGCTGAATCTAAATCTGCATTTGGCGATGACACTATCTATATGGAAAAATTATTATTACACCCACGCCATATTGAATTTCAGGTTTTGGGTGACAAACATGGTAATGTGGTAATATTTGGCGAACGCGATTGTTCATTGCAACGAAAAAATCAAAAAGTTATGGAAGAATGCCCTGCAGCAATTCTTACCCAGAAACAACGCGATGATATGATTGAAATTTGCAAAACCGCTGCAAAGAAAATGAAATATATGAACGCTGGGACCTTTGAATTTATGTTTGAAGATGGCAAATTTTATTTCTTGGAAATGAATACCAGATTACAAGTCGAACACCCTGTTACAGAAATGGTTTATGGTGTTGATTTGGTTCGCGAACAAATAAGAATCGCGGCAGGCGAAAAATTAGGCTATACCCAATCTGCATTGGTTCCACATGGACATGCAATTGAATTTCGTATAAATGCCGAAGACCCCGAAACTTTCATTCCTAATCCTGGAAAAATAGAATTATATGCACCATCTGGTGGTATGGGTGTTCGCGTAGACAGTGCGGTTTATACTGGTTACACTATCCCACCAACATATGATTCTATGATTGCTAAATTGGTGGTTCATGCACAATCCAGACCTGCATGTATAATGCGTGCAGAACGTGCATTAGATGAATTTGTTATCGAAGGTATCAAAACCACAATTCCATTACAGAAAAAACTGTTAAACAACAGCGATGTGCGTCAATTAAAAACAGATAATCATTGGCTGGAAAGTTTTTTAGAATCGGAAAAAAATCAAAAAACAGAAGAAACAAAAGAATAAAAAACACCGGCATTTGCCGGTGTTTTTTATTTTTATTCATTATCCAATATTTCTTTCAATTCCATCATATCTATCGGCATACGGGATTTAAAATGCATTTTTTCACCTGTTATTGGATGCACAAAATCCAAAACTTCAGCATGCAACATTTGTCCATTATGCGTTTTCAAAAAATCTAACAATTCATGATTTTTTACAGAACCGACATGTGATTTTTCACGTCCGTATAACGGGTCACAAACAACAGGAAATCCATGCGAAGATAAATGCACTCTGATTTGATGTGTACGCCCAGTCATCAATGTACAACGAAAAAGCGATATACCGTATTTGGTCCACACATCCATTACATTTACGATTGTATGTGCCGGTTTTCCGCCTGTTTTAACCATACTCATTTTTTGACGATTACGTGAAGAACGTGCAATATTACCGGTAATTTCTGCCCCTGCCCATGTTGGCACCCCCCAAACAAAAGCAATATATTTTCGCGTCAAATCATGTGTTGAAAACATTTTTACTAAACCACGAAATGCAGCATCACTTTTGGCAAAGACCATTACACCACTGGTATCTTTATCTAATCTGTGAACCACACCCGGACGTGTTTGTCCACCCAATGTCGATAAATGTGTATAAGACAATAAGTTTTGTACCAATGTGCCCGTTTTATTCCCAGCACTAGGATACATCACAACACCGCGTGGTTTGTCTATTACAATTATATCATCATCTTCGAATAAAACATCTAAATCAAAATCGTTTGAAATATTATCATACGCGACATCTGTCTTTGGCATCACAATTTCAACAATAAAACTATCACCTATTTTTGTTTTTTCTGATAGTTTAGCAATCGTACCATTTGTACGTTTTATCGTAAACTTTTGAATTTCACTGCGCGAAAACTCAGGCATTTGTGTTGATAAAAACTTATCAACACGCATACCAACATTTTGTTCATCAACGATAAATTCGCGAATATTTTCCATTATTTATATTCCACCCAATCTGGTCCGCGTTCACATTTTGATATATCAATTGTAAAATATCTGTCGCCTTTGATTGGACAAGTTAAAATACCAGTTGTACGCATATCTAATGCCTGTTCTGTTGCATTAACCCACGCAAAAGAAATTGTTTCTGGTTTATGAACACATACAATTCTTAAATCACCAACCATTTTCCCTTTGGGTGAAAACCATACGCGAACGCTGTCCGCTTCACCATAGCAAGGAAATGCATCCAGATAATAAAGAACCATACCTTCTTTGACCAAAGATTTATCCTGACCTGTAATTTTACCGGCATATTGGTGTAATGTTAATCCTGTGACTGCCGCCCAATCTACCGTTGTGGAAAACAAACTGACCCTGTTTACAGGTGTTGGCGACCCACTGTCTGCAAACGCAGGCATGAAACAAAACAACGTTAATAATGCGGATAAAAACCTCATTTTGATTCCTTTAATTCCACAGACAATCTTTTTACATTTGTCGGATCCACAGACAATATATGATTAAAAGCAACCGTATTTTTGCCTTCTAATAATGTTGCAGGCGGAGTAAAAGTCTGACGCGACAACACATTATCATGCGCATCATACGAAACAATCACCAGATTCGGCAACCCATATATATCATCTGTTGTATTTGTTATATTCCCAGATACAAATATTTTATTATTACCATTTTCATCCGCGATAATATGAATATTTTTTTCATCTATTTTTGTTACCAATGGACCATTTTTATTTCTTCCGTTGTGCAAATCTACTATGACAGCGACAGAAAATATAACAGCCGCAATCAACGCACAAACCGCAGCGATTAATTTTATTGTATTATTTTGACGAAATGGTATACGTGGTGTCCAAACATGTCCGCACACCGCACATTTCACAGGTGTTGTTGGACGTTTATTTAACATATATTCTGTTTTACAAAAATCACAAACAATTTTCATATTTTTACCTTTTTTGTAATTTATATCATAATTTATTTTAAATTCAACAATTCATATTTAGCACGAATTTGTGTCTGCATATTATTGATAGCATTTATATAATCTCCCGCAGTAGCATTCGTATTTGCAGAAACTGTTCCAAATAAATTAGTTGCAATTGTTCCAGATTTTGATTCTTTTTTTACGATTAATCCCGCCATACGAGATAATTCAGGTAAATTTATATCCGCAAAACGTGCTTTTTTGCCAGAAACATCCCAATAAAACGAAGAATCTTTTGGATCTTGAATTTTTGTATTCACAGTTAATCGTGGTGTAACCGACCCGGTATAACCCACAGAAACATATGTTGCAGTAATATGACCCAATACCATATCCATATCACCTATGATTTTCAAAGTGGACATTTCCCCAGATGTCGAAGATATTGTAAAACCACTTAATGTCAAATTATTCACATACAAATCATTAGTATAAAACGAAGAAAACTTGCCTGAATCTGCCAACGTTAATGTTCCGCCAACATTTAAATTTCGTGAATCTGATGTAAAAGAACCATTTACCACCGCTGTATTTGTAGCAAATATTGCATCAATTGTTGCACGATTATTGAAAACCAAAGAATTAACATCTAATTTACCAACATTTAATTTTTCTTCGAATTGCGCACCCTTTGCATCTAATGCACGAATATTTTTTATATCATGACCATCAAGATTTAATGCAGACAACATTGTTGAATCTTTTTCATTTTCCGATGGTAATCGCCACAGATATTCCGTATTTCCACGTGTTGTTTGTGTAGTTCTGATAATTGCTTTGGTATTATTTACACCAAATTCAGAACTGTTTACATGGAAAGCACCAAAACCACCATACGCAGTATTGCCTTCGACAAAACCGAATTTACCACCACCCAGATTAACAATTTCACGTGTACGAATTGGTGTAATTTCACTGTTTGATAAAATCACTATCCCTTGCAATACAGATTTATTATTATTATCGGCAGATTTTAATACACGCAATTGATAATCATCTTGATAATTATCCGCGATTTCTTGTGCCAATCCATAATCGACCAAATCAGTAATTTTTATCCGGCTTATTCTTTTGCCACGTGGCCGCATCAATTCTGCTTTGTTTTCAAACATATATTTTTCCAGCGCATTTTGAACATGTTCCATTTGTTTTGTTATTGCAATATTTCTGGCACGAACAACCGCTGTTTGCTGATAACGAAACACAAAAGGTATAATTATCGCAGCCAACGCGATAGTCATCATCAATTCCACCAACATTCCACCATGTTGCGCATATTTATAAAAAGAACATCTTTGTTTTTTCATTATCTTGTTTGCCAATCTTTATCTGTTAATTCTTTGAATTCTGATATATCTGGTACATCAGGCAAAGTCGCACGTGTTAATATAAATTTGGAAAAAGATGGCGGTGTTTTTGATGGCCAAAACCAATTTCCAATTTTTAATGGTGCAACACCCGACAATAACAATTCACCAGAAACAGTTATACCGAAATTTTCATAAAAAACCATATCTGTTGTAGATAAATACGGAGTTAACAATTTATTAGTTGATATTCCACCGAAACCACTGACATTATTTGCCGTAGATGATTTTAAAACTAAATTACCGGCAACATTAACAGAATTACCAATTGTCGCACGATCTACAATTAAACGTCCACTGGTTGTGTATTTGCTGCCATTTAATTTATCAGCACTTATTTTTTTGAATCCATTTGTATCCCCTGTTACACGCATAGACCCAACAACAACATTTGCAGAATTAATGTTTGCCCCGGATGAAAAATATATAGTGTTTGCATCAATAACATCTGATTCTAAAAACACCGCATCAACATCTGTAATCTCTGCAGACAACGCATCAATATCGCCAACATTAAAAACATCATTGTTATTCATATGTAAATTGCGTTGCATTTGATTTAAATCGTCTTCACCCATTGTTCCACGATGTAAAAATCTGGATTTATCACTGCCTGTAAAATCATAAGATATTTTGTAAATCAAATCTCCAACAAAAAAATCTTCTGGTGCAGACACAGCCCAATTTTGCGAATACGCAACACCATCTTCACGAACAACAGCGGCATCTTCACCTATTTGTCGTGCAATATTTGATATTCTGTAATCTGATTCAGGCAAACTGAACGCCAAATAAACATCACTGATAATTGCACCATTTATTTTATATCTGTCTATGAATCCACTGTGTGCAGACGGCACAATTTCTTGGATTTGTTCATCGGACATTTTTATTTCTGCAACATCATCCCAATTGTTTTGATTGATACGGACAAAATTTATAACACCATCGCGCATTTTTACTATCTGATTAGCCATCGCGATATCTTTGGCAGAATTGGACATTTCTGTAATCTGATTGTACATAAACGGTGCCACAGCAACCACCACAGACACAGCCAAAATGACTTCAACCATAGTTGCACCGCGTTCACAAAAATCATTTTTACATACAATCATTTCTGCCATCCAACAAACATTGTTTAATATTCATTCTGGATTCTAATCTTTGCCAAAAAACATATTGGCAAATGATATTTTGTGCCAAAGATTTATTGTTATATACACCATTTAATTCGGTTATAATTTCCCGACAAGAAACAGTTTTGCCTTCTGTATCTTTTGGATCCGCAATAATTTTAAAAGAATCATTATTTATAGTATCTACATAAACATCAGGCAACAAAGATGTTCCCGCAGGTCGAATATCAATCAACAAAGGCCCTGTTTGTCCGTTTAACAAACCATACGATGTCTGATCACGCAAAGAAATATTTGCAGCATAAATATTTTTTACATCTACACCCATTTTCGTATTATATTGCAAAGTATTTGCATCAACATAAACATCTTGTCCACGTGAAGCATCCAAATACGAACCGATATCCAACCTGTCTGTTGTAAAACTGAAATTATCAGAACGAACCGATCCACGCACCAACCAATCCGATGGTCCCGAAAAACCCGTTTTACCTTCGGACATAGAAAAATCATAAACAGATGCAACATTTGATTCAAAACCACCTGCGACACCAAATTTTGAAATTGTACGCAAAGACAAATCACTGACATTTAATTCCCCACGTGAAAAAGCCAATGCTGCGCCAGTATCTGTATTTTGAAACACTGTTTTGTTGGCATAAATATCAGATATTTGATTTTTTTGATTACGACCACCTTCTACCCCATAAAGCGACAATGTATTAAACTGTGCCATTTCAAACGCACCATTTCTAGCAAACAAAGCACCTATTCTGTCCACTTCATTATCGTTCATATCTAATTCTGACAAAAAACCAATATTTTCCCCAGTTTCTTTCTTTGATACAATATCTGAATACATAACATTTAGTGGTATTTCTACATTAATATCCGCCCCATTTATTGAAGCATAAAAACCAATTCTGCGTACCAATTCAGCCTTTTGCATTTTTGACAATTTTCCGCCACTGATTTTAAGATATGCGATTATTCCCTGTTGATTTTTATCAATTACCAAAGAAATCTCTTGTTTCAATGCGGTTTGTGGTACAAACCCCAAAGGCAACCCGTAATTTTCCAAACTGTCTACAAAAACATTTCCTGACAAAACCTGTTTCTTATATGGGAAATTATCTTTTTCTTCGTACAAATATATTCGCGCAGCATTATAAGCTGCTTCTATTTGTTCGGACGTAGCATACATCTGCGCAGCATTATCTCGGGATGATAATTTAGACGCAAAGAAAGGCATAAACGCGAAAATCAATGTTAACGCCAATAATGCCTGCAATAAGAAATTACCACGTTGGTTCTGCAAACCCATTTCCCCCCTTTTTATTTATAAGCATAGCAATTGAAAAAAATTATTGCAATTGATTTTAAGATGCGTTAACATCAATAATGTTGAAATGTTAAACAGCGATATAATATCGTTAAAGAAAAAATAATTTCCTTGAATAAAATAAAAGAAAGAAAATGGCAAACAAAAAAAATCAAACAGCTGTGGGGCAAATGATTCAACGCTGTCATAAATGGCGTCAGAAAAGAAAACAGTACATAGACCAAGCACGTCAAACTGTTGACGAAGTAGAACGCGAACGTTTATTACAGGCCGCGGAACACTATTGTCGTATTGCAAACGAAGAACAAGTTAAAATTGATTCTTTGCGTGATCCAAAAGACAAAGTCCAGGTTTCAGAAGAAACTGCCGAAACTGCTGAACAATCAGATTCTGGCGAAGAAGAAGAAGAAATTGTATTTCCTGACTTTATAACAAATTTGAAATAAAGTTTTGTTTTTTATTGAAATCGTGTATTTATCTGCTATGCTTTTTTCTGCATAAGGAAAGATACACATGGAAAATAATTATACTGTTTTAGCACGCAAATACAGAAGTCAAGATTTTGAATCTCTTATTGGACAAGATGTTTTGGTCAAAACTTTGACTACTGCTATTAATACGGGGCGTATTGCACACGCATATATTTTTACAGGAATTCGTGGAACTGGTAAAACCAGCACTGCCCGTATTTTGGCTAAAGCATTAAATTGTTTATCATCAGATGGTCCAACATCTAAACCATGTGGTACATGCGAAAATTGTCGTGCAATTGCCGCGGGTCAACACATTGATGTTATGGAAATTGATGCCGCATCGCATACCGGGGTTGATAATATGCGCGAAATATTGGATGCGGCGCTTTATCGTCCAACAAATGCACGATACAAAGTTTATATTATCGACGAAGTTCATATGTTATCAACCAGCGCATTTAATGCGTTGCTTAAAACATTGGAAGAACCCCCACAACATGTTATATTCATTTTGGCAACAACTGAAATACGTAAAGTACCGGTAACTATTTTATCGCGTTGTCAACGTTTTGATTTGGCCCGTGTACCCGTTGAAACCCTAAAAAAACATTTTGCTTGGGTTGCTGAACAAGAAAAAATAGAATTATCAGATACAGCAAATGATTTATTGGCCCGTGCCGCAGATGGTTCTGTACGCGATGGGTTGTCATTATTAGACCAAGCAATTGCCCAAACAGGCGGTCATGTTGACGAAGGTGCTGTTATGGATATGTTAAAAAGAACAGATCGTGGCACAGTCGTTAATTTTATGAAAATTGTACTATCCGGGGATGTTAGTGCCGCATTAAATAAATTAGATGAAATCTATTCTAATGGTGCAGATTTAACAATGTTATTAAACGATATGATGGAATGGACACATTGGGCGACACGTATGTATCCATCATTACGATTGCAAGATGCCACTTCTTCGCCATATACTGCTGATCAACGCGAAACAATTAAAAAGATAAACGAAAATATTTCTTTGAATACGCTTTCACGCATATGGCAGGTTATGGTTGCTGCTGTTTCTGAATTACAGGCATCATCTAATCAAAAACAATGTTTTGACATGTTGATTATTCGCATAATGCATATTGCAGATATGCCACCAATCAATGAATTATTAAAACAAAATGCAACACCGACTGTTGCACCAGAAAAAAAAGTTTCTGAACCAGTAATTGAAAAATCAAAATATTTAGAAATTAAAAACGCGCAAGAATTGATGGGGGCATTACAAAATGCACGTGAATTGTTGTTGTTTTCTTATTTTTCTTCTAATCTGGAAATTATAGAATTTGGGAACAACACTATTAAATATTTTGATCGACAAAATGACAAAGATTTTACACAAAAATTGGCATTGTGGTTACATGATAATACCGGTAAAAATTGGTCTTTGGAAATTGTAACAGAAGATCCACATCAGCAAACAATATCTGAACAAACTAAATCTGAAATCGCAACAGATCCAATGGTGGCCAGTGCGATGGATTTGTTTCAAGATGCAGAAATTGTAAATATATCTAAATAAACAACCGTGGGGGTAATAGAATATGAGAGAACAATCAGGCCGTTCATTAATAGAAATTATCGGTGTATTGGCAATTGGCGCGATTATGGTATCTGCAACATACAGTGTTTATCATTCTACAAATGAAAAACAAAAAAGATTTGTTGCCACCGAAACATTAAAAGATATTGCACAAAAAACAAAGACTTTGTTGGAATATACTGGGTATACACCTGTGTCCGTTAATTATTTGATTGAATCAGGTGCATTAAACAATGATAAATCACCATTTGGTGGAAATGATTGGTCAATAACCAGCAATGTTGATGGTACCGAATTTTCTATTAACCTGACACAATTATCATTTGATGAATGCGCATATTTTACAACCAAGAAAATTGATTGGACAACCAAAATAGTTGTTAATGGTTATGATTCATCAGATTCTGCTTATTGTATGAAATCTGGGGATAATAAAATATCGTTTTTTGCACAATAAAATATGAAATTAAATAAAATTATCTTTATTACTTTGTTATTATCAGGATGCTTGCATTACCAAAGTCCTGATCGCGATACATGGGATAAATATTTATATGGTGCATCTTTCACAGATATGACTGATATTGCTCGTACGGCAAAAATGCCTATATATATGGGACACGATGGAAAAATAATAACACAAACAGGTGAATTATCAACCCGCATGCAATATGGTGATAAAAATAATATTGATAATGCAATATTGATACATTATATGTCTGATTTGGAATACGAATTGTATGACGCATTGCGTAAACCTGGTATTTCTGTTCAAAGGGCCGGGACAGATGTTGTCATAATTTTGGTTCGCGATTCCATTATGCAACGTGATGTTGCTGATATTTCCGATGATGGCGCAGATACATTAAAAACCATTTCAAAAATATTAAAGAAATATAATGCAACATTCTTGGAAATTGCTGGATATACAGATTCTATGCGCGACAGCAATGCGGCATACGCATTATCAATCGATATGGCTAAACGTGTCGGGGTATATTTTGCACGCAACGATATTTCAACATCACGTATGTTTATTGTTGGACGTGGTTCTGCGCGCCCAATCGCCGGCCAAGATGATGTTGGTCGTTTAATGAATCGCCGCGTTGAAATACGGTTAACACCGGCACGATAATAATATAAAAATGTTTTACATTTTTGTACAAAAGTGCTATATTCTGGATAACCAATAAACTAAAAGGATGAAAAATGAAACAAAATGAAAACCCAATGTTAAAAAAATATACAAAATCTGGAATTATCGCAACTGCTGTTGTGGTTGTAGCTTTGATTGGAATCTGGGCAATTTCCAGTTTTACAAAAAGTGTCAGCACATCTGATGCATTAAAAGAAGTTTCTGAAAACGCTGTCAGCGGTGCAGATTTAAGAATCGCGGTGGTCAGCATGGATAAAATTCAATCCGAAGCCAACGCATTAGAAGATTTGCATAAACAACGTGCAAAATTCGAAGAAAAATTGAAAAGCCAATTAGAAAAAGAACAAAAAGCATTAGAAAAAGAAAAAGCGGACATTGAAAAATCCCAAGATGTTTTATCCCAAGAAGCATTGCAACGTCGTGTTGTTGATTATCAACGTCGTGTAAACCAATTACAACGTGATTTATCTGAAAAAGCACAAGCAATCGATGTCGCATACCAAGAAGCATTGGCAAAAATCCAAAAAGATCATTTGGATCCGATTATCGAAGGTACAATCGCCAAAAAGAACCTGTCTATTGTAATTGATGGTCGTATGGCACGTACGGGGGCAAATGTTGCTGGTTTAGATATCACAGACGAAATTATCAATGCATTAAACAAGAAAGTTTCTTCTGTTAAAATGGCAACACCAAAAGGTCTGTAAAAAACAAAATTAAAACCAATAAAAAACACCGGCAAATGCCGGTGTTTTTTATTGTTTTATCGCTTATAATTGTGCACGAACTTCTTGAACTTCGTAACATTCAACGCGGTCGCCTTCTTTCAGGTCGTTATATTTATCAAAACTCATCCCGAATTCGACACCGTTTGACACTTCGTTAACTTCGTTCTTTTCACGTCTTAATTCGCCAATTTTACCATCATATATCACAACATTGTTACGCAACAGGCGCACCATTGCTGATTTCTTGATTGTACCTTCGCTGACTCTACAACCGGCAACCTTGATACCTTTGCCAACTGTGAACAATGCGATAACATCAGCATATCCGATGAAGTTTTCTTTTCTTTCTGGGGCCAATTTACCAGACAAAATTTCTTTGATTTCATCAGTAATACGATATACAACACTGTGATATCTTATATCTACGCCGTTATTACGTGCCATATCACGCACCGCAGAATCTGCGCGGACATTAAATGCAATTATGACCGCCCCAGATGCCGTAGCCAATCTGATATCACCTTCGGTAATTTGACCGACACCCGCGGATAATAATTCCACTGCGGCTTTGTCAGAATTAAATCCACGTAACATATCTGAAATCGCTTCGACAGAGCCCTGAACGTCTGCACGCAAGATAATTGGCAAAGTTAATTTTTTGGTTTCATCACGTTTTGCAAACAATTCTTCCAGTGACGAACGTTTAACCGCATTTGCTTTGTCTTTTGCTTTCTGTACACGATATGCGGCAACTTCACGAGTTTGGGCTTCTGTTTCCATAACGTGCAATTCATCCCCTGCACTTGGCACTGATTCTAATCCCAATACCATTGCAGGTTGTCCTGGTTTTACAGATTTTACACGCACACCGTTTGAATTTATTAAACCACGAACACGTCCAAATGTTTCACCAACAACAAATACATCACCAACGGATAATGTACCTTGACGCATTAAAACAGTTGCAACCGCACCCAATCCTTTTTCCATTTTTGCTTCGACTACAAATGCGGACGCCAACATATCTGGATCAGCCTTTAAATCCATAACTTCGGCCTGTAATAAAATGGCTTCTTCTAATTTATCCAATCCCATTTTTGTCTTGGCAGATATTTCAACACATTGGATATCGCCACCCATTTCTTCAACCTGAACTTCCTGTTGTAACAAATCTGTTTTAACACGTTGCGGATTAGCTTCGGGTAAATCACATTTATTAATAGCAACAATAAATGGAACCTTGGCTGCACGAATATGATTAATCGCTTCAATTGTTTGTGGCATAATTGAATCATTGGCCGCAACAACCAACACAACAATATCAGCCATTTGTGCGCCACGTGCACGCATTGCTGTAAATGTTTCGTGTCCAGGTGTATCCAAAAATGTTATAACCGCCCCGGATTTTGTTTTTACTTCGTACGAAGAAATATGTTGTGTGATACCACCTGCTTCACCGGCAGCGACATTTGCATTACGAAACGCATCTAACAAAGATGTTTTTCCATGATCAACATGTCCCACCACTGTCACCACTGGGGCACGTGGTTGTAATCTATCTGGATTTGGTTGTTCTTCCAAAATATTTGCATACGGTTTAACATCAACGCGTTTAACTGTCGCACCAAATTCGGTGGCAATTAATTCTGCAGTATCTGCATCAATAGATTGATTTTGTGATGCCATCATGCCCATTTCCATCAATTTTTTGATAACATTACCAACTTTTTCAGCCATCGCTGCCGCCAAATCTTTGACAGTGATTGTATCGCCTAATGTCACGACATGTTCCACTTTCTGTGGGGCAGAAAACACTGCACGTGCTTTTTCACGAAAACGTTTCAATGATGCTTCGCTGCGTCTGCGATTTGCACCGCGCAACCCGATTTCATCATCATCGTCATCATCACCGCCACCGATAACAATATCATGGATAGATATCTTTCCGCCTTTTTTAAAATCTTTTTTGAAACGATTTTGTTTTGCACCACGCATATCATCTTCGTCATCACGGCGATTATTACGGTTTTGAAAATTATTATTTTTCTTTTGTTCGTGTGTATTTTCACGTGGGACAACATTAACAATTTCTTCAACATTTTGTTGTTGTTCTTCAACGACATTTTCGCGTTGTGCCAATTGTTCTTTGACTGCTTCGTATTCACGATTTTCGCGTTCAATTTCCGCTTCACGTGCAAGACGTGCAGCTTCTTCTTCGGCTTCGCGTTTTCTGCGTTCTTCATCCCTAGCCTTGGCCGCTTCTAACACAGCACGCAATTTTTCATCAGCGGCACTGCGTACGCTTTCTACTTTCTTAGGTTCTTCGCGTAATTCTTTGCTGCCAGGTGCAACAATACGGCGACGACGTTCTACGAATACAGCATCGCCCTTTTTGCTTTGCACTGCACCAACAGTTACTGATTTTCCTAATGTTAATGTTGCCATATTTTAACCTTTGGTTAATTTATTTATTCTGCTTCTTCTGAAACAATACCGTATGCCAATTCACGTGCTTTCATAATTACACGTTCTGCCAAGCGTTGTGACATATTGTCTTCGCCCAAAATTTCAACCAATTCATCAGATGCTAAATCGGCTAAATCGGCCAAAGATTTTATTCCATTTTCGCCCAGTTTCATAATAATTGGACGTTTGATAAAATCAAATTTCAATAAATCATCAGTCATTCCAATATTATGTCCATTATCGAAATAATCTTGTTCAACTTTGGTCAAATAAGCCTTTGCACGATTTTGTAATTCAGTTGCCAACTCTGGATTAAATCCTTCGATTGATTCCAATTCAGATTGTTCTACATACGCGATTTCTTCGATAGTTCTGAAACCTTCTGTGATTAACAATTGAGCGATTGTTTCATCAACATCCAATGCAGATGTAAACAATTCTGTTTTTTCTTTGAATTCTTTGGCACGACGTTCTTGTTCTTCAGCTTCGCTTAATACATCAATATTCCAACCAGTTAATTGAGAAGCCAAACGAACATTTTGACCGCGACGACCAATTGCCAAAGATTGTTGATCTTCTGTTACAACCACAGCTGCAGTATGTGTATCTTCATCAACGATAATTTTTGCCACTTTGGCTGGTTGCATTGCATTCACAATAAACACCGCAGGATCTTCGGAATACAAAATAACATCTATTTTTTCGCCATGACATTCGTTAATCACAGGCTGAATACGTGTTCCTTTGATACCAACAGTCATTCCAACCGCATCAATAGATGGATCTTGGGTTTCTACTGCGATTTTTGCATGTGAACCAGGGGCACGTGATACAGATTTAATTTTAATCACACCTTCATATATTTCAGGCACTTCTTGAGTGAACAATTTTTCCATAAACATTGGATGTGTTCTGGTTAAAAATATTTGTGGTCCAGTATTAGAACGTGTCACATCCATAATCAATGCACGCACACGATCACCAACAGCCAAACGTTCGCCTGGAATTAATTCAGTATTTTTAATATAACCTTCGGCTTTGCCGTTAATATCAACAAAAACATTACCGAATTCAATACGTTTAACAACACCATTAACAATATCACCAATATTATCTTTGAATTCTTCGTATTGATGGCCTTTTTCAGCATCCCTTACACGTGCAGTCATGATTTGACGTGCGGTTTGGAATGCCATACGACCAAATTCAGGTTCTGGCAACATATCTTCAACAACATCTCCAACCTGTGGGTTTGATGCGTATTTTTTTGCACGTTCAACAGTCAACATAGTATTTGGGTTATAATCATCGCCAACACTGTCTGGGGATTCAATAACATCAAATAAACGTTTTACATGTATCGCACCATTTTTGCGATCTATGTCTGCAACGATATTAAATTCTTCGCCATATTTATGTTTAGCAATTTTAGCGATAGCTGCTTCCAAAGATTCAATAACTGTTTCCCTGTCAATCATTTTTTCTTGTGCCAAAGCGTCTATGGCTAACAATAAATCTTGACGAGGCATAGATTCAAAAGACATTTGTTCACTCCTTAACTTTATTGCCTTTTACTGAAAGAGCGGGGTTTTTCAACCCCGCCCTTAAAAACTTATTTTAAGAACACACTATATTATTGCCACCGAATCGCCAAAAAGCAAGAAAAAAAATGGGTAATTATATACTTACTCGACCCATTTTTATATGATTACAAATATTCCCCAAAACTTTTCATTTTATGCTCAAAACATTGTTGCAATAGTTTTATTTTTTTTAGGCATTCTTCATATGAAAGTCCATTAAAAAACATCTCTTGGGCACATTGTTCAAAAATTTCCTTTTTCCTTCTGAGTAAAAAATCGGCTTGCAGTTTATTGTTTATTGCATCGTAATATTTTATCAAATAATTATTACGGTTTGGTATTCCAGAATCATAAAAACGATCATTCATATATATTATAGACCATATATTGGGATTATGAAGCATTATTTGCTCTGAATAAGAATAGTCTTTTATACAAGTATGCCACAAAGACCACGGTCCTATATCAAATCGCACCACCAGGGCTAATGCATTATTAGGACCTACTAGATTATATTCAAAACAACCTATGTTCATATGTTCTCGTTCCAATGATTTATAAAACATTTTTTCGTGTTCTAAAGTCATTGCTTGCGTATCATAGAAACGTTCTCTGTGTCCAGGACTTACTATATCAAATATATCAAATACCATAATATAATACCTTTTAGAGCATATTTTTAACCTGTCGATTGTATCTATATATTTGATGGTGTCAACTACTTTAAGCTATATTAAACTTAAAATGGGTCGAGTAAGTATATAATTACCAAAAAATGCCATTTTATTTTTTCATCAATGCTTTTCGTACCAAATCCATAGGCACTACCAAGTGTTGCTGTGCGGCATTCGTTAGCACTTAAACTTCGTATACACTCGTTTTTGCTTACTCATTGTCGAACTCTTTGTCGTTCTCGTCTAAACACCATATTCAAAAATTAAAACCGGCATTTGCCGGTTTGAATTTTTGGTGGATGTTAAGAGACTCGCTCGCTAACACATTTTCAATGTGTTGCTGTGCGGCATTCGTTAGCGCTTAAACTTCGTATACACTCGTTTTCGCTTACTCATTGTCGAACTCTTTGTCGTTCTCGTCTAAACACCACATTCAAAAATTAAAACCGGCGTTTGCCGGTTTGAATTTTTGGTGGATGTTAAGAGACTCGAACTCCTGACCCTCTCGGTGTAAACGAGATGCTCTAGCCAACTGAGCTAAACATCCAAAAAAGTATTTATATGATAATATATTTTTTTCTTTTGTCCAGTAAAAATAATTATCGCCCTATTCTGACACACTGCCAGTTATCGCAGACATCGTTTTTTCAATTAAAATATCTGCTTTTTCTTTTGCATCCCTGTATGCATCAGCAACTAATTTTGCCAGATTTTCCGCACTCAAATACATGGCATTTGGATTAATATTCACAGAAATAATATCGTATTTCCCAGTCATATCAACAACCACTGAACCATCCCCTGCGATTCCTTTGACACGTTTTTGTGCCAATTCATCTTGGGCGTTTGATATTTTTGTTTGTAAATCTTGAGCCTGAGCCATCAAAGATTCCATATCCATGGTGTTCTCTCCTGTTTATAATATATATTGGGCGAAAAAAATCGCCCAATATTATTTTGTGTTATTTTACTTCTTTACCAGTTTTTTGGTCGATACCAACCATGGACAAACGTGTTTTACCGCGTTTATCTGTGCCCAGATATCTTACAAAAACTTTGTCGCCTTCTTTAATTTTGGCATCTTCGATTTTTTTCAATCTTTCACCTGTGATTTCAGAAATATGAACCATCGATTCAAAATTTTTCAAAATCTTGACAAACAAACCAAATTCCTTGACCCCGGACACAACACCTTCATAGATTTCGCCAACTTCTGGTTCTGCGACAATTTCTTTGATACGTGCAATTGTATTGTCCGCATCTTCTTTTGACACAGCCAAAATCTTTACGGTGCCATCGTCTTCTAATTCAATTTGGGTATTTGTTTCACGAGTCAAAGCCTGAATCACAGATCCACCTTTGCCGATAACATCACGCACTTTGTCTGGGTTGATTTTCATAGAATATGTTTGTGGTGCATATTCAGACACATTTTTACGTGGTGCCTTAATCGCCTTTTCAATCTTGCCCAAGATGTGCATACGACCATCCTTGGCCTGGGCCAATGCATGTTCCATAATTTCAAAAGTAATAGATGTAATTTTGATATCCATCTGTAATGCAGTAATACCATCTTTGGTACCCGTTACTTTGAAATCCATGTCGCCCAAATGGTCTTCATCACCCAAAATATCAGTCAAGATTGCATAATCATCGCCTTCTTTGATTAAACCCATTGCGATACCGGCAACTGGTCTTTTCATTGGAACACCGCCATCCATCATCGCCAATGTTGCACCACAAGTTGTAGCCATAGAAGATGAACCGTTTGATTCCAAAATGTCACTGCATACGCGAATTACATAATCAAATTCACTGCGTGTTGGAACCATTGGATGAACCGCACGCCATGCCAAATTTCCATGTCCTAATTCACGACGACCTGGGGCTTTTAAACCTTTGGCTTCGCCTACTGAAAATCCAGGAAAATTATAATTCAAAATGAAATCGCGTTCAGAATCACCATCCAAAGATTCAATTGGCAAAGCATCTTTGCCACCACCCAATGTCAATGAAACCAAAGCCTGAGTTTCGCCACGTGTAAACAATGCAGATCCATGGGCACGTGGCAATACACCCAATTCAATTTCAATTGGACGTACAGTTTTTGTATCACGACCATCAATACGTGGTTTACCCGCCAAAATATTTCCACGCATAATACGCGCAGTTATATTTTCAACAATTTCATCAGCCCATGATTCCAATGTTGATGTTGCTGTTTGTGTTTCTGGGAATAATTCAGCAATACGTGCCTTTGCTTTTGCATGAATATCAGCCAAAGTTTCCAAACGTGTTAATTTTTCTTTGATTAACAACGCATCGGTAATTTCATTAGCAAATTGTTCAAAATCCTTTTCCATAACGACATATTCTTCGCTGTGTTCTGGGGTTGCCCAACGTTCTTTACCTGCTTTTGCAACCAATTCATTTATTGCGTTAATAACAGTTTGTTGTTGATCAAAACCGAATTTCACAGCGCCCAAAGTAGTTGCTTCATCTAATTCACCAATTTCAGATTCAACCATCAACACACCGTCTTTGGTTGCAGCAACAACCAAATCCATTTGTGAATCTTCAACTTGTTTTTTTGATGGGTTCAAAACATATTCACCGTTCATATACCCAACACGTGCTGCACCAATTGGTCCTGCAAAAGGAACCCCAGATATTGCCAATGCCGCGCTTGATGCAATCATTGCCAAAATATCAGGTTGATTTTTACGGTCATAAGAAAACACTTGTGCAATAATTTGCACTTTGTTTTTAAATGTTTCTGGGAACAATGGACGTATAGGTCTATCGATTAAACGAGCAATTAATGTTTCAGAAACACTTGCTTTGCCTTCACGTCTGTCGCGTGAACCTGGGATACGACCAGAAGATGCGTATTTTTCTTGGTAATCAACGGTTAACGGAAAGAAATCTTGTCCTTCGACAGCGGTTTTTTCAGCACACACAGTTGCCAAAACCATTGTTTCACCCATTGTTGCCATTACCGCACCAGTTGCCTGTTTTGCATAACGGCCAGTTTCTAATCTGATTGTTTCGTCTCCGTATTTAAATTCTACGAAAACAGGTTTATTCAGAACATGTTCGTCTGATTTTTTAAATATACCAAACATATATTTTTCTCCATTTTTATTAAGTTAATTTATTTACTTTTTTATTGCGAAGAAAAATTATTCGTTTTTGCATTCCATCGTAAAAAAATGCAAGAATGAACAATTCCTTCTTCGCTAATCGTGGCAATTATAGAATATATTTGTTTATTTGCAAACAAAAAATCCCCGTATGAAAAAAGTCAAAAAACGAAAGCACGAAAAAATTCTTTTTTTAATATCAAAATTTTGATAAAATATATGCATCAAGGGGGAAAATAAAAATGTCACAAATCGCTGAAAGCCGCAGTTTGCTACACACACAGATAGTTTCCCTGTAAACAAAAAAGAATTCCAGATTTTCAATATTGTGCAATTAAGCATGGTGGCAATTCCCCGCCTGGGGCGGGGGGGAC
>Ga0247609_10001290_pt1 | contig 30472 bp, 26 predicted proteins | sample 172DNAGHGlowgp2_FD_193487 | JGI IMG/M metagenome (GOLD analysis project Ga0247609, IMG submission 193487) | Sheep rumen microbial communities from Palmerston North, Manawatu-Wanganui, New Zealand - 1728 DNA GHGlow gp2 | ecosystem: Host-associated > Mammals > Digestive system > Stomach > Rumen ... | reverse complement strand
ATGGGTAAGGTCAGAATGGCGAAGGTCAGAACGGTGAAGGCCAGAATGGCGAAGGTCAGAATGGTGAAGGCCAGAATGGCGAAGGTCAGAACGGCGAAGGTCAGAACGGCGAAGGTCAGAATGGCGAAAACCAGAACGGCGAAGGTCAGAATGGTGAAGGTCAGAATGGTGAAGGCCAGAATGGCGAAGGTCAGAATGGCGAAAACAACCAGAACGGTCAGAATGTAGAAGATAATAAAGAAAACAAAGATACTACAGATAATAAAGACAGTAAGGATTCAAAAGATAACAAAGATTCAAAAGAATCAAAAGATAATAAAGACAGCAAGACATCAGATGATGGTAAGACAGCTGTAGCTGGTGCATCTGTTGCACAGAATGCTGGTCCTGAAGTAGGAACTAAAGTAAAAGATAGAAAGTATTTTTATGAAGTAACTAAAGTTGGTAGCAAGGATGGAAAAGTCGTTGGGGAACTTGCAGTTACAGGTATTAGAAAGAAATCAATAACACAGATTAAACTTGCTAAGACAGGCGTGTTTGATGGTGTAAAATATAAGATTACATCAGTTAAGGCTAATGCATTTAAGGGTAATAAGAAAGTTACAAAAGCTATTATTAGTAAGAATGTAACTAAAGTTGGTAAGAATGCATTTGCTAATATGAAGAATCTTAAAGCTGTTACATTTACTTCAAAGAAATTAAAAACAATTGGAGCAAATGCTTTCAAGGGCGATAAGAAGTTAAAACTTATTAAGATTAAATCAAAGAAACTCAAGAGCATTGGAAAGAAATCATTTGTTGGTGTTAAGAATTGTACTGTTAAGGTATTAAAAGCAAAGAAAAATGCTTATACAAAGATTCTTAAAAAAGCTGGTTTCAAAGGAAAGCTTAAATAATTATTTATAATAGATAGGGTTGCACTAACAAAAGTTAGTGCAACATCTTTTTGAGTTATAAAACTTTTAAAGATAAAGTTGACAGTTAACGGTCGTTATGCTATTATAAAACAGATGTTAACAATGTTAATGTTAGAAAGAAGGAGAGAGAAATGGCAAGAGTTTCAACAAAAGAACGATTAATGGAAACAGCATTAACTCTTTTTTCACAGAAGGGTTATGCTGCAACAAGCGTAGATGAAATTGCAGAATCAATAGGTATTAAGGGACCAAATTTATATAAATATTTTAAAGGTAAGGAAGATCTATTTGAACAACTTACAAAAATGAGGGATGTGTCTTATAAAAACAATATGGGATTTGACCCTAAATTTCTTGAAAACATTCATGATGGTAAGACATTAAAAGAATTTAGTATGAAACAGATTAGATATACTATTAGTGATGATACTGTAATAAAACTACGTAAAATGTTAAGTATTGAACAGTTTAGAAATGAAGAATTGGGTGATGAGGCAACTTTACATCAGCTTACTAATCCAGTGAATTTATATATTAAGCTTTTTAGTCGTATGATGGAAGCAGGAGAAATTAGAAAGTGTGATCCAGAAGTACTTGCGTTAGAGTATGTTTCACCTGTTACAGTTCTTATTCAGGTATGCGATAGAAGACCTGAGAAGAAGGACGAATTATTAAAGCAGATCGAAGAGTTTATTGATTTATTTATTGAACAGAATTTTGAATAATATATATTCCAACCCAAATCTTTGTTTTTAGATAATTTATGAAAAAATTTATAATGGACATAGTGTAAAATGATAGTCATATGGGGAAAGTGACTTTTACGAAGTGTCTTATGTATGAAAAGAACTTATGATGAATTTGGGTACAGGGAATAACAAACTAATATAAAAAGGCTCAACTGTATATGTTGAGCCTTTTATGTTTATACATGAAAAAATGCGATAATAAGCGCACCCACTTTATTTTAAGTAGGTGCGCTTTAAATATTTATAAGGAGGTTTACTAGTATGGTAAAGACAGAAAACAAATTGCTAAAGAAAGTTTGCATTTTAGGCTTAAGTGCAACAATGTTAGCAGGCATGGTATTGCCAATGAGTGATTCTTTTAGAAAAGACACTGTTATCACTCAAGCAGACACATCTTATGATGGTGAATTTAGTTACGGAGGGAAGACTTATAAGTATAAGAATGATGGAACAGATAAGATTATGCTTATGTCTGTAACAGCCGGAGGAGAACTAAAAATTCCATCAACAGTAACTATTGACGGAAAGAAGAAAACAGTAAGTAAATTAGGGGAAAAGTTTGGACAGAGCCAGACATTTACAAATGTTGTTGTTCCAGATACTGTTACAAAAATTGAAGGTGGAGTTTTTTACTATGCAACGATGGATAGTCTAAAATTATCAGCTAATCTTGAATCAATTGGAGAATGGTTTGCTGCATATTCTACTGTAAGTAGTGTTGAGTGTAAATCAACAAAGCTTAAAGATTTAGGAAATTATTGCTTTGGCGCAAATAAAGGTGCAAAGAAGATTATTTTAGGAAAATACTTAGTTAAGTTAGAAGCAAATGGAAATGTATTAGATTTATCAACATCGGATTTAACTAATGTAAAGGAAATATATCGAGGCATAAGATTTGATATGACTAATGTGGATACAATTAAGTTTGGAAAAACAACTTTTGAAATACCTAAAAGTTATTATGTATTGAACAATAGTAAGGTTAAAAATGTATATGTAAATGGAACAAAAGTTGTATGTAAGAGTGCAAAAGATATATTACCTGATATTGTTAGAAAGTATTATTTATTGATTGAAAAATCTGATTTCGAATATAATTATTCAGCTGACAAGGCTAAATATGTTATTACTAGTTTGGGGCATAAGTATTATGGATTAAACAATAAAAAGAAAGGAACTTTGCCGGTAGAGGAAGAGTTTGATATAGCTTTAGATCTTCATGATTATATAGTTAAAAATTATGTTTATGATACTAAAAAAACAGTAGGACCATATACGAGAGTATTTATTTGTCATGAATATTCTGTTTGTTCATTTGATGGTCAAATGTATGCATTTTTATTAGAATGTGCAGGTGTGGAAGCAGAAACAATTTCATCTGCAGAGTTGATTCCAGTTACTGAAGCACAGAAGAAACAGTATGAAGCTGAAGGCAAAAAATATAGTTATACTTTAAATGGTAAATATAGAATTGGAAAAAATGGTAATCATTTATGGACTCTTATTAAAATTGGCGGTAAATGGACACATGTTGATGCAACAACAGACAGACAAATAAATGGTTATGGTTGTTCCTTGGTATCAAATATGTTTGATAGTGAAGGCATTCATTGTTTTCCACATTTTTCAGAGTATGCTAATGATGAATATACAAAGAAATTTTATGCTTTCCAAAATTATTCAACTATGTTAACAACACCAAAAGAAACACAATATAAAGGTGATTTAGATAAGAGTGGGAAATGGTATCGTGATATAAAAGATTTGCAGCTTCTTACAAGTTTTATTGTGCAGTCAGATGAAGATCGTGAAATGATTAGAAAAGCAAAAAATGGAGCATTATCAATCACAGATAAAAAAGCACAATCACTAAATTCTGGTTATAGTTCAGGTGGTGTACATATTGATGTAAAATTAGTTGAAAAACGAAATGGAAAATGGTATTCACTTATTGATGCAGATGCAGCAGACATTAATTTTGATAATAAATATGATGTTCGAGATATTATGTTTATGCAAAGATTATTTTCAAAAGTTGATGAAACTAAATAATGTATTAAATTTAGGGGTATGGGGAATATAATTTAAACTAGATATATGGAGACTCTATTCATTTCCGAGTAGAGTCTCTTTTTCGAAATACAATGAAAAAAGAATTCTTATACCTGCTTGGATAGTTGAGTGGGTATTTTTTTATGGAGGTAAAAAGAAAATGAAAAACAAAAAACTAGGTAAAAGAAACCTAAAACGAATTGCAACATTGTCTTTGAGTATGATGATGTTGGCAGGAATGGTTATGCCAATGAGTGATGGTATAACTAGAAATAATATTTGTATTGAGGCGGGTACATCGTATGATGGAGAATTTACTAATAGTGGAAGGACATATAGATATAAGATTTCTGGTAGCGAAATGACTCTTGTATCGGTATCTGGAGGAAGTGGTAATATGTCTATTCCTTCAAGTGTAAGTGTAAACGGGAAAACATATACGGTTACAGCTTTAGGTGATTGGTTTGGTTCATCCCAAACATTTTCAAGCGTTAATGTTCCAAATACTGTAAAGAGTATGGGAAATAGTGTATTTAATAGTGCTAATATTTCTGATTTGACAGTATCATCAAAAATAAATAGTATAGGTGATTGGTTTGGTGCACATGGTAAAATAGATAAAGTAAAATGTGATGCAAAGAATATAAGTAAAATAGGAGAATATATTTTCTACCATAATACTGGTGCTGAAAAAATTGTTATGGGAAATTGGCTAGTTAAATATAAACCAAGTGGTAATGTATTAGATTTATCAACAAGTGATCTTAGTACTGTTAACAAAATTAAAAATTATTGTGTAATATTAAGTTCTAAAGTTGATACATTAAAGATTGGAAAAAATGAATTTTTGGCTGAAGAAATAATAAAACGTGGTGAGTTAGTTAATGGAGACATTCGAGATATAATAAATATTTATGTGAATGGTAAAAAAGTAGAATGTAAGAGTGCTAATGATACTGTTCCAGATATTTTAAAGAAAAATTTTGATAGACTTGATATGAGCATGTTTGCGTTAAACTATGCTAAGAGTAAAGCAAAATATGTTCTTGAAAGTTTGGGTCTTAAGTATTATGGTGATGAAGCTTATAAAGTAAAAGGTAAGCTTTCAGCAAATGAAGAATTAAGAATTGCATTGGAAGTATATGAGTATATTGTAAAGAATTATACATATGATGCTCCTAATGCTAAAGGTACTTATTTAAAAGTATTTGATTGTCATACGGTTACAAAATGTCAAGAAGATTCTCAATTGTATGCATTTCTATTGGAAAGTGCGGGTGTAGAGGCTGAAACAGTATTTTCTGGAATAATAACACCTGTTACACCTCAGACACAGGCAAAAGAATTAAAAGCCCATCCAGAAGCTAAGGTATGGATAGATGGTAAGTATTTAATTTCTTATGCTGGAGCTCATGCTTGGAATGCTATAAAAGTAGGCGGAAAATTCTATTATGTTGATTCTACAGAAGGAAGACAGTATCATACAGGAAAAAATAAGAATGATGCTCATAAAACATTTATGTTTTCAAATAAAGCAATAGAAGTTGGTGCTGCTAGATTTGGTTTGGATGCTGCTCATGGTTATATGGGAACTCATGGATATCCAAATTATAGTTTATATGGTGATGATAAGTATGAGAAAGCATTGTATGCATTCCAAAATCGAAGCACTATGCTAAAAACTCCTGATTGTAATGATATACTTGGTGATATAGATATGAGTAATTATTATCCGGATGAAGCAGATAAAGATAAGTTGATGGCTTTTAACTTATTAAGTACTGATTTACAGAACAAGTTATTGAAGATGAAACCAAATAAACCTATAGAGGGAATTACCCTTAAGGAATTACAGTCATTGACAGTAACTTATACAATAGGTGGAGTGCAGAAGACTGTTAAGTTATCGGATAATAGAAATTGTCTTACTTTTGATCCGGCTAAATTAGATGTGACTTTAGATGGAAAAGTTAATGTAGCAGATTTGGTTATGATGAGTAATTTATTATCTGGAATTGATTAATTAAATATAATAGGCGTCATAAAGAAGCAGGTAAAGAAAAGATAGTATCAATTTGATACTATCTTTTTGCTTATATTCAGATTAGCATATTTTGAACTATTTTATATAAGAATTTCTAAGTGACATTGTGTTGAAATAATAGTCTAAATAAAATATCAAAATATTTCAGAAAATAACACTTGATTTTTCACAAATTGTTTGTTAGTATGTAATTATGATGGAATTGATTCCACGAGATATTTAATAAGCTTATAAATATAAAAATGGAGTGTGTGATTATGATTACAATCAAGGAGATTGCAAAAGAATCAGGCTACGGGGTTGGCACAGTTTCAAGGGTTCTTAATAATAGTGAACATGTTAGTGAAAAAGCCAGAAAGGCTATTATGGATGTGGTTAAAAAATATAATTTTGAACCTAATCCTAATGCAAAAAACTTAAAATCCCAGACAAAGTATGGAATTGTTTTAATAGTAAAGGGTACTCAGAATATGCTATTTGAATCAATTGTCGAACTCATGCAGACTGAGATAGTTAAAAATGGACATGCCTGTGTGGTTGATTATATTGATCAGGATGAAAACGAAGTAGAGGAAGCTAGAAAGGTTTGTAATAACCAGAAGCCATATGGTATAGCATTTCTTGGTTCTAATTTAGAATACTTTGAGAAGAATTTTGAGAACCTTGATTTGCCATGCGTTATTGTAACTAATGGGGCTTCTGAACTTAATATTTCCAATCTTTCATCAGTAGCTGTTGATGATGTTTCTGCTTCTTCAAGAATTGTAAATTATCTATATGATAAAGGACATAGAAATATTGGAGTTATTGGTGGTGATCCTAATGTTTCACATCCAAGTAGTTTGCGTCTTCTAGGATTCGAAAGTGCTATGAGAAAGAAGCATCTTGAGTTTGATATGAAGAAACAGTATTCATATGCCAGATTCTCGCTTGAAGGTGGTTATCAGGCTACTAAGGATCTTTTAAAGAAGAATAGTGATATTACTGCAATATTTGCTATGAGTGATATGATGGCTATGGGAGCTCTTCGTGCACTTAAGGATATGGATATTAAGGTTCCACAGGATATGTCAGTTATAGGTTATGATGGAACTGACATTGCAAATTTCTGCATTCCAAGAATTACAACAGTTTGGCAAAATACTGAAAAGCTAGCTAAAAGAAGTGTTGAAATTCTTTTAGGTGGAATTAAGGCAGAAGAAAAGGGAGAAAACTATGCTGTTCATGAGATTGTCCCTTATGTTATTAAAGAGGGCAGCAGTGTAGGAGAAGTGAAATCAAAGAAAAAATAGATAAGAGATTTCTATAAAGAGATTAAGAGATTTAAAAAGAGAAACTAATAGGCATCAATTAAAAAAGAGAGATAAAAGATGAAGGAGGATAGGTATGAGAGCTGGCGGAGTTTTAATGCACATAACAAGTCTTGCTTCTCCATATGGTGTTGGAACCATGGGTAAGGAAGCGTATGAATTTGTTGATTTTCTAGTTGCTGCTAGGCAGACGTATTGGCAGGTTTTACCAATTGGCCCAACAGGGTATGGAGATAGTCCGTATTCATCATATTCGACATATGCTGGAAATCCATATTTAATTGATTTTGATAAAATCAAAGAAGAAGGATATTTAAGAAAAGCGGATTACGATAAAATCAATTGGGGGGATAACGAAGAACACGTTGATTTTAACATACTTCTTGAAAACAAATTTAAGGTTTTAAGAAAGGCTGCAGATAGATTTTTAAAAAAGCCAGCTGATGATTACGAGAAGTTTTTAAAGAAGAATAAATCTTGGCTTGATGATTATTCACTTTTCATGGCTATTAAAAGTAAACAGGGTGGAAAAACTTGGCAGGAATGGAAGAAAGAGTATAAGTTAAGAGAGAAAACAGCCATCAATTTGGCAAAAGAGAAATATAAGAAAGAGATTGATTTTTGGAAGATTACACAGTATTTCTTCTATAAACAGTGGTATGAACTTAAGAAGTATGCTAATAAAAAAGGAATTCTTATAATAGGCGATATTCCTATTTATGTAGCAAATGATAGTTGTGATGTGTGGTCTAATCCAAAAGAGTTTAAACTTGATGAAAACCTTGAGCCTATATGGGTTGCAGGATGTCCACCGGATGGATTCTCTGAGGATGGTCAGTTATGGGGAAATCCAACTTATGATTGGGATTACATGAAGAAGAACAATTATAAATGGTGGGTTAAGCGTATTAAGTATGCTAAGTCTCTTTATGATGTTGTAAGAATTGATCATTTCAGAGGATTTGCTGGTTATTACGCTATTCCTTTTGGAGATAAAAATGCAAGAGGCGGACACTGGGAGAAGGGCCCTGGTTTTAATTTATTTAAAGCTGTTTTTGAAAAGTGTGGTAAGGATGGAATCATAGCAGAGGATTTAGGATTCCTTGATAAGGATGTTATTACACTTTTAAAGAAAACGAATTTCCCTGGTATGAAGCTTTTACAGTTTGCATTTGATACAAGGGATGGTGGTGCGTATAGACCACATAGTTACATTAAGAATAGTGTTGCTTATACAGGTACCCATGATAATGAACCTACTATGGGCTGGTTTAAGAATGCTAAAAAAGAAGATGTCAAAAGAACAGTTACATATTTTAACCTTACTAAGAAGGAAGGTTATAACTGGGGTATGATGAGAGGGGTTTGGAGTTCGGTTTCAGATTATGCCATAGTTCAGGCACAGGACCTTTTAGGGCTTGGTAATGAAGCTAGAATGAATCTTCCATCTACAGTTGGTACACATAACTGGAGTTGGAGAGCAAAACCTGGTGTGTTTACAGAAGAACTTTCTGAGAAACTAGCGTACCTTATGGAAATATATGGTAGATGTGAAATAATAGATTGATATTAATTCGTCTGTGAGGAGAGTAAGAGCCTTTAAGGTGCTTGGAAATACTTAGTATCAAAATGATGCTAAGAAACAAAAGAGAGATATTTAGTTAGGAGAAAAAGATGTTTAAAGATGAAGTAAAGGGTTTAATTAAAGGTAAGTCAAAAGAGGAGATTTATATCGAATTATTAAGACTTACAAAAAGAATGGCAGAAGAAAAAGGAAATATAGAAAGTAAGAAGAAATTATACTATATTTCAGCAGAGTTTTTAATTGGAAAACTCTTATCAAATAATCTTATTAATTTGGGAATTTATGATGATGTAAAAGAAGCGCTTTTAGAAGAAGGAATTAATATAAGTGAGATTGAAGAAATTGAAAATGAACCTTCACTTGGTAATGGTGGTCTTGGAAGATTAGCGGCATGCTTCCTTGATTCGATTGCAACATTGGGGCTTTGTGGTGATGGCGTAGGTCTTAATTATCATGATGGTTTATTTAAACAGGAATTTAGGGATAATCTTCAGAAAGAGTTACCTAATCCATGGATTGAGAATGAATCAATTCTTAAGAAAACTGATATTTCATATGATATTAACTTCGGTAATTGTAGTGTTAAGTCTGTTCTTTATGAGATTGATGTAATAGGTTATGATAACAAGAAGAATACTCTTAAGTTATTTGATGTTGAAAGCGTTGATGAATCTATTATTCATGATGATAGCATTGATTTTAACAAAGAGGATATTAAGAAGAATTTAACTTTATTTTTATATCCTGATGATTCAGATGATGCAGGAAGACTTCTTAGAATTTATCAGCAATACTTTATGGTAAGTAATGCGGCTCATATTATTATTGATGAAGCTAAGGCTAAGGGAAGTAACTTGCATGATCTTTATGAATATGCTGTAGTTCAGATTAATGATACACATCCAACTATGGTTATTCCAGAACTTATTAGATTATTAGGTGAACAAGGCATTGACTTTGATGAAGCTACTGATATTGTTTCAAAGATGTGTGCGTATACAAATCATACTATTTTGGCAGAAGCTTTAGAAAAATGGCCTATTGCTTATCTTGAACAGGTTGTTCCAATGCTTATGCCTATTATCAGAAAGCTTGATGAAAAGATTAAGGCAAAGTATGATGATAAGAGACTTTCAATAATTGATGATGAAGGAAGAGTTCATATGGCTCATATCGACATCCATTATTGCTATAGCGTAAATGGTGTTGCAGCACTTCATACTGATATTTTGAAAAAATCAGAACTTAAGGTATTTGCTGATATTTATCCTGATAAGTTTAATAATAAGACAAATGGTATTACATTTAGAAGATGGCTTTTACATTGTAACCATGAACTTACTGATTTTATTACAGAGAAAATCGGCGACGGATTCAAGAAGGATGCTGATGAATTAAAGAAACTTGAAAGTTTCCTTGGTGATGATGAAGTCCTTTCACGAATTGATGATATTAAGAAAAATAAGAAGAATGAATTCGTTGCTTATATAAAAAATAAAGAGGGTGTTGATATTAATCCTGAATCTATTTTTGATGTTCAGGTTAAGCGCCTTCACGAATATAAGCGTCAGCAGATGAATCTTTTATATGCAATATATAAGTATAAGCAAATCAAAGCTGGTAATATTCCAAAACGCCCAATTACTATGATATTCGGCGCTAAGGCAGCTCCTGCATATACAATTGCAAAAGACATTATTCACGCGATTATTTGTCTTTCAAAGGTTATAGAGAACGACCCACAGGTAAGAGATCATCTTAAGGTTGTTATGCTTGAAAATTATAATGTTACATATGCTGAAAAGGTTATTCCAGCAGCTGACATTTCAGAGCAGATTTCACTTGCAAGTAAGGAAGCATCCGGAACAGGTAATATGAAGTTTATGCTTAATGGTGCTATTACACTTGGAACACTTGATGGTGCTAATGTAGAAATCAATGATTTCGTTGGTAATGACAATATTTACATTTTCGGTAAGAAGAGTGATGAAATTATCGAGCATTATGCAAAGGCTGATTATTGCTCAGAGAAGATTTATGATGATAACCCAGAGATTGCAACTTTAGTTGATTTTCTTGTAAATAAGGAGATGCTTAAGGTTGGTAAGTGGGATAATCTTTCAAGATTGTATATGGAAATAGTTAACAAGGACTGGTTTATGGCTCTTATAGATATTAAAGAGTATATTGAAACTAAGGAAAAAGTTTATGCTGACTATGAAGATAGAAAGTCATGGGAGAAGAAGATGCTTGTTAATATAGCAAATGCTGGATTTTTCTCATCTGATAGAACTATCGCTCAATATAACGATGATATATGGCATTTATAGAAACGAAAAAAATAAATAATTTACGTATGCATTTGCTGTGAGATATATACGTAAATATAGGTTTTTACATAGGAAAACTACTTTTGTTATTTTGCATACAAAAGTAGTTTTTTTTTGTGCAAATTGCAAGTTAACAGATTTGACAAATATTGATATAATTGAGGAAGCGACACTTTATTTATAAGTGAGAGAACGAAAAAAAGAAAAAGGAGGTTTTTTATGGCGGGCGAGTATTACGATGTTTTATTTAATAAGTTATATTCAGATTTGCAGAATGTTGCGGACGTTATGGGTGTAAAAGATTTGAAAGCTTATTTCAAACCTCATGGAGGAGTAAGATCTCACGAAATCTTCAGAAGTTTTGCAATAGCGCTTCAAGGAAGTACCACCATGCAAAGTAAAATAAAGATGAATGATGAGGAGGGTGAAAACTACAAAATCGTTCGAGATGTTTTATTTGACTTTGACGTTTATAAGTCAGCGGACACATATAGTACTTGGGAGGATATCTATAAGGCTATATTAGATGCTGGTATTAAAGATGAAAAACCTAAAGAGGATAAGGACACAGCATGGCAGAAATATAGTAAAGGATTATTTGATGGCATCACATTGTTTTATAAGAAAGTGGACGGACGACACGGTGTTGATAGAATTAGATCCTTGGTATATGTTGATGTATGCGAATTAGATGATGATGAGATGGGCATGATTATTGATACAATAAAGGCTATCTCAAAGAAAATCAGAGGAATGGGATTTGCTCTTACTTGTGAATGGCTTAAAGAGTGCGGTTGTACATATATCGCAAAACCTGAAGCTTTCTTAAAGAAGACTATAGAGTATATTGTTGATCCTGAATGTGAAAGAACAGTTAAGGATGAGGAAGTTCTTAAGGAAGTATTCAAATGGGTTAAGACAACTAATGCCAAGAGAAAGAAAGATAAAGTTACAGCTTATCAGATTGATAGAATAATTTATCTATTATGTACAGGTGATTTCTATCTAGATAGTTGTAAATTTGGTAGAGAAATAGTTAACCGTGAAATCGATAGTCTTAGACAGGATAAGGAAGATGATAAGACAGAGAAAGTTGACGATACGGAAGAAGCAGAAGGCAAGGATAAATAGCTTGTTTTTAAACGTGAAATTTGTCATAATTTGAAATTCGGTGTTGACGGATTTAAAAATGATATGTTATAGTTAGTATAACGAAAGTTAAATAAACCTTTGCAAAAGGGAGTAGTTAGCAAGCATTTGCTTGTATTCGAAATCGTCAGTACGGTTGTAATCATTCGATAGAACAACCCGGTTAGAATTGAAATAACGAGACTTTTGCCAGTTAGAAATAACTGGCAGGAGTCTCTTTTTATTTACCTATTTTCAAAATGGGTAAGCCTATTAGAACATGGTTAATGTGGAAGGAATTAGCATAGGCTAACTTATTGATAAATAGTTTCAATAAATTCGCTTGACGAATGAAATTAATATGATTATAATAACAATGAAACATATGAACAATCATTCATATGTAAAATGTTTTTTGAATTACTAATAATCAACACATGATTTATGAAGAGGGAATAGATTATGGTTGATGGTTAAATAAAAATAGGGGCTTCCCGAAGGAGGATAATATGTGTGATGAGAAGAAATTCTTAGAGGTGGTAGACCTTAAGAAAAGTTTTGGAGAGGGAGAAACAAAACAAGAAGTATTAAGAGGAATGAATTTTTCGATTGCAAAAGGTGAGTTTTGTGTTTTGCTTGGTCCTTCAGGTTCAGGTAAATCAACACTATTAAATATTATTGGGGGAATTGATAATCCGGATAGTGGATACATTTCAATTGATGGTGATAAGCTTGATGAAATGAATGAAAAGGCATTAACACAGTATAGAAGAAAGCATCTTGGATATGTATTCCAGTTATACAATTTAATTCCAAATTTAAATGTAAAAGAAAACATTGAAGTTGGTGCATACCTTTCAGATAATCCACTTGATATTGATGATCTTTTAAAAACACTTGGGCTATTTGAACACAGATATAAATTACCTAATCAGTTATCTGGTGGTCAGCAGCAGAGAGTATCAATTGGACGTGCAATTGTAAAGAATCCAAATATCTTACTCTGTGATGAACCTACAGGAGCACTAGATTATACAACTTCAAAAGAAATCTTAAAACTTATTGAAGATGTAAATCAGAAATATGGAAATACAATCATAATGGTTACTCATAATGAGGCAGTTAAAAATATGGCTGATCACGTAATAAAACTTCGTGATGGTATCATAAGACACAACGATATTAACGAGAACAAGGTTTCTGCAGTTGAGTTAGATTGGTAATTGTCATAAGGGGAACCGCTTGCGGTGGAACCTTGTGACTGTGCACACCCATCACCGAAGGTGATTTTAATTGTGTGCACTTCCTATTGAATTATTAGTTGAAAGGAAATGAACTATGAGAAATCCATTAGTGAAAAGATTACCTAAAGAGCTTTTAGGTGATTTTAAGAAATATATGATAATGTTTTTGTTTCTAATACTTATGATTGCTATGGGAGCAGGCGATTTAGTTGCTTCATTCAGTATGAATAGGTCATTTGATGAAACAAAAGAAAAGTATAATCTTGAAGATGGAAATTTTAGATTATACGATAAAGCAAGTGATAAATTTATAGAGAACATTAATAAAAAAGGCGTTAAAGTTTATGAGAATTTTTATAAAGAATTAGAAGAGTTTGATGACGATGATGGAAAGGCAGATGCTACAGTAAGAATCTTCAAAAACAGAACTGAAATTAACAAAGTTTGTATCATGGAGGGAAGACTTCCTAAAGCAGATGATGAGATTTGTATAGATAGATTACATGCTGATTATAAGGATATTAAAGTTGGTGATACAATAGGAGTTGATGGTAAGAAGTTTAAAGTTGTAGGCTTTGTTTCATTATCAGATTACAACTGCTTATTCCAAAATAATGAAGACATGATGTTTGATGCAGATAAGTTTAATGTTGCCATTGTTAATGATAGTTTCTTTGATAATGATACACACAAAGTTTACTATAATTACTCATGGATTTATGATAATGCTCCAGAGAATAAGAAAGAAGAAAAGAAAGTATCAGATAAGTTATTAGAAGACATTATTGCTGAAGCTACGGCAACAGAAAATAGAGTCGATGGATTTATTCCGGAATATCAGAATCAGGCTACTAATTTCGCTAAGGATGATGTTGGTAAGGATTCAGTATTTGTTAAATATATTTTATATGTACTTATTGCAGTAGTTGCATTTATATTTGCTATTACAATTAATAATACAATCGAGAAAGAATCTGCTGTAATTGGCACACTTAGAGCATCAGGATATACAAGAACAGAGTTGTTAGTTCATTATATGTCGATTCCTGTTTTTGTAACTTTACTAGGAGCTGCCATAGGTAATATACTTGGTTATACATGTATGAAAAATGTTATAGCAAATATGTACTATAATTCATATTCATTACCTACATTTGAGACACTTTGGAATCAGGATGCTTTTATTTTAACAACTGTTGTTCCAGTTGTACTTACTATCATTATTAACTTTATTATGATTTCAAAGAAGTTAAGATTATCACCTCTTAGATTTTTAAGACATGATTTATCAACAAGTAAGAAAAAGAAAGCAATGAGACTTCCAAGAATTAGTTTCTTTGGAAGATTCAGACTTAGAATTATTTTACAGAATATAATTAGTTATTTTGTTTTGATATTTGGTATTTTCCTTGCAGGTGTTATGATGTTCTTCTGTAAGGCTGCACCAATAACAATTAATCATTATCAGGATACAGTTGAGGAGCAGTTAGTAGCACCATATCAGTATATATTGAAGCAGAATGTTGATATGGAAGGTAATGTAATTACAACAAGTAATAAAACGGCTAAAAAAGTTTGTATGGAAACACTTATTACTTCAAATAAATACAAGGAAGAAATTATTGTTTATGGAATAGACGATGAGGAATTTAAAGATTTAAAAGATAACGAAGTGTTAGTATCAAATTACTACCAAGATAAGTTTGATCTTAAAGATGGTGAGATACTTAAACTTGAAGAAGAATATGAAGATGGTAAGTATACATTTAAAAACACTGGTATTTATGAAAAAGGTACTGGTATTTCAATATACATGAATCTTGAACAGTTTAGAAAAATCTTTGAAAAGGATGAGAATTTCTTTAATGGATTCCTGTCAGAAACAAAGATTACAGATATTGATGAAAACTATATTTATAGAACAATTACAGTTGATGACATTTTGAAAACATCAAGACAGCTTAACCATTCAATGGGTGACTTTATGGATATATTTGCTGGATTTAGTTTTGGATTTGCAATGCTTTTAATGTATTTATTAACTAAGATTGTTATAGAAAAGAATGAAACATCGATTTCAATGGTCAAAGTATTAGGTTATTCAAATGGTGAGATTAACAGATTATACATGCTGTCAACGACAATGGTTGTTGCTTTTGGAGTAATACTATCAGTTGTTTTAAGTCATGTTTTAATGGCAGTAATTTGGAAGGCATATCTTCTTAATATGCCTGGATGGTTACCATACTATATGCCAGTTAAAAATATTATTGAGGTGGCAGTAGTATTGTTTATAGCTTATGTAATTATCGCTGTATTCGATATGAGAAGAATTAAGAAGATTCCTCTTTCCGCAGCTTTAAAGAATGTTGAATAGGAAAAGAACAGGGACTTTCCACCAAATGGGTGGGAAGTTCTTTGTTTGTGCGGGTATTTGCTGTGATATGACAGAAAATGTGCACTTTTGCTTGAAAATGAAAGGTAATGATAGTAAAATATAGAAGGGTGTTAAGTGATTAGAATAGCGTCTTAAAGAAGTTTCTAATCTGAAAAACGAGGAGGTAGCTTATGCTCGCAACTAACAGACGAGAAAAAATACTTCAGGCGATTAATAATAGTCAGGGTATGACACATGCTCAACTTGTGGAATTACTTGGTATTTCTGAATCAACAATTAGAAGAGATATTAAGTTCTTACATAAAGAAGGCAAGGTCCTTAGAGTGTATGGTGGTGCAATTCCAGTTAGTAATGATGTTACTGTTACTAATTCTGAAATTTCTGTTAAGGAAAAGATGAAACTTAACAAGGAAGAGAAGATTAGAATTGCAAAGTATGCGGCAACGTTAATTAATCCTGGAGATTTTGTATTTATAGATTCTGGTACAACAACTGGTTACATGCTTGGTTTTATTGAAGAGAAGAATGCAACTTATGTTACAAATAGCATAGGTCATGCACGTACTCTTATGAAGAAGGGGATGAAGGTTGTTTTACTAGGTGGAGAAATTAAAGAAAAAACAGAATGTCTTATTGGGGCTGATGCCATTGTGAATTTGCAAAAATATCATTTTACAATTGGTTTTTTTGGCGCGAATGGCATTGGTGTTAATTCAGGATTTACAACACCTGATAGTGCTGAAGCAGCAGTTAAGCGTACAGCTATGGAAAAAACTAAGACTGGTAGAAGATACTTACTTGTTGATAATGATAAGTTTGGTAAGATATGCAATGTTACGTTTTGGGATGGAGCTGGCGTGATTGTTCTTACTGAAAAAGATTTGGATCAGGCTTATAAAAAAGCATTTAAGATTCATGTTGTGGAAGAAGAATCAGAAGAAGAAAAATAGAAGTACAATACTTAGTATCAAAATGATACTAAGATAAAATATAAAGATAATTAATTGAAAGGAAACGCTATGGAAAAACTTTGGGGCGGTCGTTTCTGTGAAGAAACAGACACATTAGTATACAATTTTAATGCATCAATTACATTTGATAGCAGATTCTATGAACAGGATATCAGAGGTAGCATTGCTCATGTTACAATGCTTGCAAAACAGGGTATTCTTACAGATGAAGAGAAAGAACAGATAGTTAAAGGACTTGAAGGAATCTTAAGTGATATCAATGAAGGAAAACTTGAAATTGATACTACTGCAGAAGACATCCATAGTTTTATAGAAGGAACACTTACAGAAAGAATTGGTAGTGTTGGTAAGAAACTTCATACAGGCAGAAGTCGTAATGATCAGGTTGCACTTGATATGAAACTTTATACAAGAGATGAGATAGTAGCAACTAAGAATTTAGTTCGTGATTTACTTAATACAATTCATGGACTTATGAAAGAACATGTTGAAACATATATGCCAGGTTTTACACATTTACAGAAGGCGCAGCCTTTAACACTTGCACATCATCTTGGTGCATATATGGAAATGTTTAAAAGAGATTATGATAGACTTAGTGATATTTATAAGAGAATGAATGTATGTCCTCTTGGAAGTGGCGCACTTGCAGGTACTACTTATCCATTAGATAGAGATTATACAGCTTCATTACTTGGATTTGACGGACCAACACTTAACAGTATGGATGGTGTTTCTGATAGAGATTATTTAATTGAATACTTAGATGCAATGGCAATTATCATGATGCATTTAAGTAGATTCTGTGAAGAAATAATTATTTGGAATACAAATGAATATAAATTTGTTGAGATTAGTGATACATATTCAACAGGTTCATCAATTATGCCACAGAAGAAGAACCCTGATATTGCAGAACTTATCAGAGGTAAGGTTGGTAGAGTATATGGTGCACTTAACAGTATGCTTGTAACAATGAAGGGAATTCCTCTTGCATATAATAAGGATATGCAGGAAGATAAGGAACTTACATTTGATGCAATTGATACAACTAAAGGGTGTATTAAACTCTTTGATGGTATGCTTAAATCAATTACATTTAATAAAGAGCGTATGTATAATTCAGCAACTGGTGGTTATACAAATGCAACTGATGCAGCTGATTACCTCGTAAATAAGGGTATGCCATTTAGAGATGCTCATAGAGTAATTGGAGAAATTACAGTTTATTGTATTAATAAAAATTGTGCAATTGATGATATGTCAATTGATGAATTTAAGAAGTTTTCAGAACTCTTTGATGAAGATATTTATGAAGCAATTTCACTTGATACATGCGTTAGAAAGAGACTTACAATTGGAGCACCAGGTCCTGATGCCATGAAGAAAGTAATTGATATTAACGAAAAAATATTAGGTGAGTTAAAATAATTATAGTTGGTATTAAAATGATACTAACTATCGTAAGTGAATAAATCTTAATTTAGCCTCTCCTGATGGAGAGGCTAAAATTTGGTAGATGGATAATAAAATTAAAAAGATTATAAGATGAGTGATAAAAAAGTGAATAATAAAGTAAAGTATAATAAAGAGAGCAGTAAAACTTTAATATCTAAAAAGTCAAAGAAGTTTACTGGTAATAAAAATGTATCAGAAATACTTGAACTTCTTGATAAAAACTATGGTACGGATGTTATATGTTATCTTAAGTATAATACAGACTGGCAATTGCTTTTTTCTGTTATTTTAAGTGCTCAGTGTACTGATGACAGAGTTAATCAGGTGGCAGTACCGCTTTATGAAAAGTATGATAAACTTAGTGACTGGGCGGGATTTATGCCTGAGGAACTTGAAAGAAAAATATATTCTATTGGCTTTTACAGAAACAAAGCAAAGAACATAATTAGTTGTGCGAATGATTTGCTCAATAGGTTTGATGGTAAGGTTCCTTCAACAATTGAGGAATTAACATCACTTGCAGGTGTTGGCAGAAAGACTGCGAATGTTATTCGTGGAAATCTTTATGATGATCCAAGCATAGTTGTGGATACTCACGTAAAACGAATTTCAAACAAACTTGGGTTTACAAAGGAAAGTGATCCTGTAAAGATAGAATATGACTTAATGAAAGTTTTACCAAAGGACCATTGGATTTTATACAATATGCAAATTATAACCTTGGGTAGACAGATTTGTATCGCAAGAAGACCTAAGTGCAGTGAATGTTTTTTGAAGGAGTATTGTCCGTCTTGTGAAGTTTAAAATCTGTTTCTAGAATTGGCTCGAGGGCAGTGCAAATGTAGGTTTTGGCCGAACACACTGGCATTATAGTGATATGAGATAATCTAGTACCACAAAGTATTTAAAATATTTGAAAGGCAAAAAAGAAAAATGAAAGTATGTGATTTTGTCGCAGTTGACATAGAAACAACGGGAGTTGCCGTAACAAGGGATAAAATAATTGAAATTGGTGCGGTTAAGATAGTTGATGGAAAAGTGGTTGAGGAGTTTAGTGAACTTATAGATCCGGGAGTTTTGATTCCGCCACTTATTACAAATCTAACTGGAATTACACAGAAAGATGTCGATGGAAAGAGAAATATTAATGATGTAATGGTTGATTTTGTTGAATTTATTGAAGATTATCCGCTTTTGGGACATAATATTACATTTGATTATTCATTCCTAAAGCAAAATGCAGCAAATGCATCATTAATCATTGATAACTTAGTTATAGATACTGTTAAGATTTCAAGAAAGAGATATCCTTTCCTTGAAAGTAGAAGATTAAATCATTTATCTAAATACTTAGGTGTGGAACTTGAAAATCATCATAGAGCGTTTGATGATGCGAAGGCGGCTGGTATGATTTACCTTAAAATGGCTGATGAGCAGAATGGATTATGTGATTATCAGAGTGCTAGTAGTGATGAGAAGGCATTTGCTCCATATGTGTATGCGTATAAGCCTAAGAAGCAGTCGCCTATAACAAATGCTCAGAAGAAGTATTTAATTGACCTTTGTAATATGCATGAATTGGAGATGGATTTTGATGTTGAAACCCTTAGTAAGAGCGAAGCATCGAGAAAAATCGACAAAATTTTAAGCCAATACGGCCGAAAATGGTAATATTTTAATATTTTATATGGGAATTAATTGTGTTATAATATAATTTACTGAAAAAATAGATTTACATAAATGTGATGAATAAAATACATTTAGGAAATGAGGGATAGTATGATTAATTTTAACAATCCAAAAACAAGACAAAGATTTTCAGCTATTATAGTTATTATTTTAGTACTTGCTATGGTAGTTACTTTAGCGTTACCAGGACTTTATTAGGAGAAAGAAAATGAAATTTAATAGAAAGCACATTGCATGTCTTTTTGCAATGGCTTCTGTTTTTTGTGTGTTTTCAAGTAAGACATATGCCAATGAAAGCCAGAAGGCTTTAAAGGGCGTATATATTGAAAACATTGATATTGCAAACATGACGGAGGCTGATGCAAAGCGTGCAGTTAAAAGTTATGTTGAAAGTATTTCAGATCAGAAAGTTACATTAGCCATAGGTTCTGAAAAAGTTTCTGTTCAAGCGTCTGAACTTGGATATAAGTGGGCTAACAAGGAAGTTGTTGATGATGCGGTTTCTTATGGTCAGTCTGGTAACATTGTTGCTAGATATAAGGCGAATAAGGATCTTGAACATGGAAACAAGGTATATTCTGTTGAAATGGAAGTTAAGAAGAATATGCTTGAGAGTGGACTTGAAAAGGTAATTGAAGAATTTGGTTCAACAGCGAAAAATGCTTCGCTTGAACTTACAGATAACGGCTTTAAGGTTATTCCTGAAAAGAATGGTTATGTAATTGATAAGGATGAAGCTTCAAAAGTTCTTTATGATTACATGAAGGAAGACTGGGCAACTGATAGTGTTGGACTTGTTAAGCTTCCTACTACTGAGGAGAAAGCACAGGTTACATCTGAAGATTGTGAAAAAGTTTCAGATGAACCGTTAGGTAGTTATACAACAACTTTCTCTGTTTCCACAACAACAGAAAACAGAAATAAAAATATAGAAAATGGATGTAAGAAGCTTGATGGCTTAGTATTATATCCAGGTGATGAGATATCATGTAATGAGATGTTTTTGCCATTTACGGCGGAGAACGGATATTATGAAGCTGGTGCGTTTATTAATGGTGAAGTTTCAACAGATATTGGTGGTGGTATTTGCCAGGTGTCAACTACACTTTATAATGCGCTTCTTCGTGCAGAGGTAGAAATAACAGAAAGACTTAATCACTCTATGACTGTTAATTATGTTCCGCTTGCGGCTGATGCAGCAATTACTGGTGATTATAAGGATTTGAAGTTTAAGAATGATACAGATGCTCCGTTATACATAGAAGGTATCTTTAGTTGGGGTGGAAGTATTAAGTTTAATGTATATGGTCATGAAACAAGACCAGCAAATCGTACATTGGAATTTGAATCTGAAACAGTTAGTAAGAAGGAACCTGAGGTTAAAATTACTAAGGATAATACAAAACCAGAAGGGTACGAAGAGATAGTTACTGCAGGTTATACAGGATATGTTGCTAAACTTTGGAAGTATGTATTTATTGATGGACAGCTTGAAGATAAGATTTTAATAAATACTAGTACATATAAGGCAACTCCGACTGAAAAGATTGTTGGTACTGCTAAGAAGGAAAAGACTACTAAGAAGAAGGATGAGACTAAGAAGGACGGAGAATCTTCTGATGGTTCTCAGGAATCTTCAAGTACAAAGGCTAATGGAGAGTCTACAACACCTGCACAGTCAGAATCAACTACACCTAGACAGTCAGAATCAACTACTTCAAGACGGGAACAAGAAGGTCCAGGTGTAATAGAATAACGTTTATTTTAGTATACGTTGGAAAGATTATTTTATGAATATAAATTCTTTAGGAAAAGTCAAAGAAAGCATAATAAATAGAAGCATATTAAAGAATATGGATGTAATAGGCACATCTGCTACTAAGATAGCTGAAGGTGTTGATGAAATCGAGTATGCATATGCTAAAGCGGTTAACAGTGCGTGGATATCTCTATGTAGAAAGCCTAATATGATTTCTATATCAATTACGCTGCCTAAGGAATATGATGAAGAAAAGTTAAAAGATATAGCGAGACTTTGTGATAGAATGGCTAAAGAGAATGATTTACAGATAAGCGGAGGAAGTACAATTGTATCTAATAAAGTAACAGATGTAATTGTAAGTTTTACGGTATTTTATGATGAAGCCCTAAAAAATCAGAGTGATGATTTTGCAGATAATATAGATGCAGGTCGAGCAAATGATTTGAAGGCTATATTGTTAAAGAACAAAAAAGAAGTTAAATCAAGAATGGATAGCGAAGAGATTTATATATTAATGACTGCATATACAGGTATTGATGGTACTGCTTATTTGTTTGAAAATTTCAAAGAAAAGATTCATGAAGTTCTTGGAAATTCTTTAGATACTTCCTATGAGAAATTTAAATCCTGGATGAATGTTAGGGATCATGTGGAGACTATCGTAGAAGTTTTAAAAAGTGAAATAAAAGCTAAAAATGATATAAAAAATGAGAATTTTAATGATAATAGGATAAATAATAGGATAAACTTATTCTACATTGATAATTTGGGTACTGGTGGTATCTATGAAGGACTTTCAAATCTTGCATCTTCTTTAAATTGCGGATTTGAAGTTGACCTTAAGAAAATTCCAATAAGACAGGAGACAGTGGAAGCTTGTAATATAATGGATGTAAATCCATATATGATGAGATCGGCGGGTAGCGTGGTATTTGCTACAAGTAATCCTGATGAATATATTAGTAGATTGGAAGATAAAGGAATTCCAGTTAGTATTATTGGAAAGCTTAGTAAGAATAACGATAAAATCATTATGATAGATGATGAGAAAAAATATGTTGAACCTTTTAAAGGTGACGTTTTAAAGAATATACACTGAAAGGGGCTTTTATATGAGAGAGAAGATATTAAATCTTATTGAAAAGAATAGCCGTATTGATTTAGCGGAACTTGCCGTTTTACTTGGAATAAGTGAAGAAGAAGCGGCGAATGAAATAGCTCAGATGGAAAAAGAGAATATCATATGCGGATATTATACAATGATTAATTGGGATAATACTAGCAAGGAAAAAGTTATTGCGCTTATAGAGGTAAAAGTTACTCCACAGCGTGGACTTGGTTTTGACAAAATCGCTGAGAGAATTATTAATTATGATGAAGTTAGTTCATTATACCTTATGTCAGGTGGTTTTGACTTTACAGTTATCATCGAAGGAAAGACTATGAAGCAAGTCGCCTCATTTGTCGCGCATAAGTTAGCGCCACTTGATACTGTACTTAGTACAGCCACACACTTCGTATTAAAGAAGTACAAAGAAAGCGGAACAGTGCTTCCGGACAAAGGAAAAGATGAAAGGATACATGTTACACCATGAGAAATCCACTATCAACAAAAATAGTAGATATTAAGCCATCAGGTATTAGAAAGTTTTTTGATATAGTTAATGAAATGGACGATGCAATTTCACTTGGCGTAGGTGAGCCGGATTTTGATACTCCATGGCATATAAGAGAAGAGGGTATCTTCTCATTAGAATCAGGTAAGACATTTTATACATCTAATACTGGACTTAAAGAATTAAGAAAAGAAATAGGTCATTATCTTTTAAGAAGAATAGGGGTTAAGTATGACCCTAATCATCAGGTTATTGTAACTGTTGGTGGTAGTGAGGCAATTGATATTGCACTTAGAAGTATGTTAGATCCAGGTGATGAGGTTTTAATTCCACAGCCTAGTTATGTTTCATACGAACCATGTACAGTTTTAGCTGATGGTGTTCCGGTTATTATTAACTTAAAAGAAGAGAATGAATTCCGTTTAACTAAAGCGGAATTACTTGAACATATTACAGACAAGACAAAGATTTTGATTTTACCGTTCCCTAATAATCCAACAGGTGCAATTATGGAAGAGGATGACCTTAGAGCAATTGCTGAGGTTTGCGTTGAAAAAGACATCTTTGTTTTATCAGATGAAATTTACTCAGAGCTTACATATAAGGGAGAGCATACATCAATTGCAAGAATGCCTGGTATGGCAGAGCGTACAATTGTTATTAATGGTTTTTCTAAGTCGTATGCTATGACTGGTTGGAGACTTGGTTATGCAGCTGGTCCAACACAGATTATAGAGCAAATGTTAAAGATTCACCAGTTCGCTATTATGTGTGCTCCAACAACATCTCAGTATGCAGCTATCGAAGCACTTCGTAACGGAGATAAAGATGTTGCAGACATGAGAGAAAGTTATGATCAAAGAAGAAGATTCTTAATGCATTCATTTAAGAAGATGGGACTTGATTGTTTTGAACCATTTGGTGCGTTCTATGTATTCCCAAGCATTAAGAGATTTGGATTAACTTCGGAGGAATTTGCTACAAGACTTTTGATGGAAGAAAAAGTTGCCGTTGTTCCTGGAACAGCTTTCGGTGATTGCGGTGAAGGATTCCTTAGAATATCATATGCATATTCACTTGCTGATTTAAAGAAAGCATTAGCTAAAATCGAAGCATTTGTTGAAAAACTTGATAGTGAAAATAAATAATTATAAAAACCTGCTAACAAAAGAACAATTCTTTTATTAGCAGGCTTTTTTACGTATTAAGTGGTTCTATTTGAAATTATTGATACATCCAATAAAGATTGGAAGCCCATTTTTGTTATCGTAAATACCATAGATGAAAGGTTCATCCATATTGATTTCAACATCCAATTTAGGTTTTATCATAGCACCCTTAGTCATAGCAATCGAAGTTGCAGCAGCAGCTTTAACACCTGTCTCGGATAGCTCAAAGTGAGTCTTGTGAATTACCTTGCTTATGTATAAAGGATCTTTAGAATCTGCAAGCTTGCTAAAATCAGCTGAAGGTGAGAATGCATTAGTTACTCCCATATCCATAAGTGTTTTATTTAAAACTGTATCATAATCAAGTTCAAATTTTGGAAGACCAATATTAGCCATACCATCGATTCCGTATTTTGTCATGATCGTTGAAATATCTTCATTGTCATCTTTCATCTTTTTCATCATCTCTAAAGGTGATAAACCTTTCTGAGATTTCATTGCAAAGAAACTATAATTTTGATCAGCAAATGCTTTTGTAAATCCGATATAATCATTACTTGAAAAATATCCAGTATTCATAGAGTGAAGCATGTCAACGTTAGTTGTGCTACCATCAAGATTTTTAAATGGAGCATTTTTAGTGGTATCATGTTCATCAAATTTAACATACCAATCACCTTCAAAAGCAACTGCGTTAATTAGATGCATAACGTCAGAAGGATTAAGCTTATCAAGGATTACTGGAATCATGTCGTTAGTATTTTTCTTAACCCAGTTGTTAATTTCTTCTAATGTATCGTTATTATAAGGTCTCTTATTAATTTCAGAATCATAATATTTTTTTACGATTTCCTTTACATCATTACTGACATCACTAATCTGTGATTCATTAAACCAAATTGAGTTTGCAACATTCCATTCTAATTCTTTTGAGTTCATCATCTTGTCTTTTAAGGTTTTCATATACTCATTTAAATCTTCGACGCTCATGCCACCATTTAAATAAGTTTCCATTTGTTCTTTTGTAGATCCTTTAGCTCCGTTTTCAAGCATGCCAAAATCCATAACAATTGAAAATGGAGAAACTAAAACATTGTTATTCTTATCCACTTCGTTTTCAAGAGTTTTATAAAAAATGTTATTAAAACTACTTGAAAGTGAGGTAGAAGCTACAAGATCAGGATTATTAGGCTCCTCCGGATTAGTAGATGTATTGCTTGGTGTCTCTGGATTACTATTAGTAGGAGTCTCATTAGTAATAGTTGTTGTTTCATTAGTAATAGTTGTTGTTTCGTTAGAATTAGTTGTAGTTGTGCCGGTTTTGCTTCCGCATGAACTTAACATTAAAGCAGAAATTAGTGCAGCACTTAATAATAAATTTTTCTTCTTCATAGTGTTTCCCTTCTTTCGTGTTTTCTTTATAAATTATTCCTGTCCAGCAAATGTATGCATTTCGCCGATAAATACTGGTAATTTGCTTTCTTCATCTAATATACCATAAACAAATGGTTTATTCATAGTAATAGTTATTGGTGTGGAGTCTGCAATTACCACATTTTCATACAAGGAAATTGAAGTAGCAGCTGCAGCCTTAACACCTGTTTCTGAAATCTCAAAATGAGTTTTGTGAACTACTTCGTTAATGTAAGGATCATTACCATCACAAATTTTAGTAAATTCGGCTCTAGGTAAAAATGATTTGTATATTCCCATATTGTTAAGGGATTCATTTAATTTGATACCAAAATCAATATTAAATTTTGGTAGTCCGATGTAAGCTGGAGCATCAACTGTGTTCTGTGAAATAATATCTGATATTGATGTACCGTCTTTCTTGGTTTTTTCTATGATTTCTTTAGGAGTTAGATTATCGTTAGCTTGTAAAGCAAAGAATTTATACTTTCCACCCTTGAAGTCTTTAGTAAAACCAAGTAAATCATCAGTTTTGATATAAGAATCTAATTCACAGTGCATCATATCTACTTTAGAAGTTGTTCCATCAAGATTATTAAATATTGTATTTTTTTCGGTATTATCCTTTTCAAATTCTTCGTCCCAGTCTCCTTTAAAAGCGATGGCATTAATAAGATGCATAAAGTCAGTTGGATTAACGTTATTAAGTAGCTTAGGAATCATGCCTGATGTTTCCTTGTTTACCCATTCATTAATTTCATCAACAGTTTCATTTGAATATGGAACAAGATTAACTTCTGAATTATAAATGTTCTTAACAAGTTTCTGGTAATCTTTATTAAGGCCTGAAGTCTTGTTTTTGTTTAACCAGATGGCATTTGCTACATTCCAATCGACATCCTTGCTATTCATCATGGAAGTACGCATAGTTTCCATAAGTTTATTAAGTTCTGAAAGAGGCATGCCACCATTTAAATACTTTTCTAGTTCTTCTAGGGTGCCACCTTCAGCTCCGTTCTCTAACATACCAAAATCCATAATTACTGAAAATGGTGATATAAGAACATTATCACTACCAGCCTTATCTGGAAGTGTATTTAAAAAGAGATTATCAAAAGATGAAGCCATGCTTTTTGGAGCAAATGCATTCTTAACTTCCCTGATTTTTGTAGGCTTAGTTTGTATCGGCTTATTAGCATTTCTATTTGTGTTTTGTTCCGATGTAATAGTAGTAGGCTCCTTAGATGTTCTTGTGATTGTTTTAGATCCGCATGAGCTTGCAAGTAGTGCGGATATTAACATTGCGTTTAATAATAAACTTTTCTTTCTCATTTTTTTCGTTCCTTTCTGTCTACAATAAGTTATAAATTTTTTCATTACAATTTAGTTTTTCTTTTTCTTTATTCTTTTATTCTTGCTGAACCCATAGCTTCATTTGCATCGTATGCGGTTGCGTAATTATTCATAAATTTTTCATTCTTGTATAAACGGTAATTTTTATAATTTGAGTATACTATTATGAAAGAGTCGCCGTTGTTTTCATAAATCCTTGGACCAGTGAAGTATTTTGTTGAACAATCATATTTATCTATTATTTTCTTTTTCATCGCTTCATCATAGGTCATAGCTTTTTGCTCGTATACTTTATCAATTACTGGATCGTTAAGGTAACCAGCTTCTCCACCGTTTAATATTGTGAGGTCGGCTTTAACATGAAGAAATTCGAAATCTTTTATTTTGATTTCTTCAGGGATTTCCCATTCCACACGATTCCAATCTGTGGTAATAACTTCACCATCTTTATTCGTGTTGTCGGTAGAATTATTATCTCTGCAAAGAAAATATGAATCACCACTTCTAAATAATGTAAATTCAACGTTCTTTTCAGAATCATAAAATAATTGGTCATATACAACTTCGGTTGTAGTCTCTTGTACTGTAGTGTTTGTAATTGGTACCTTTTTAACCTGATGAAAATTATGTTTTTTTGAACTACAGGATGTAGCAAGTATGGTTACCATTAAAAGCGGAATAATTGTTAATTGTTTTTTCATGGTAAATCTCCTTTACAAAAAAATATAAAATGATTAGTAAATGCTATTGGGGATTCTATATATAAGTGCAAAAAAAGATGCAAACTGTTGCATCTAAAAAAAAAAAATTAGATATTTACCACTTTTGTATTCACAACATTCATTTTTTAAAGGAGTATTTTTCTCCTAAATACTTGTAAGAAATCATGAACGCTTTGTGCTATAATGTAGAGAAAATGTAGTGTTCACGTATAGCAATTGTTGTTAACTAGTAGATGGTTTATAAAAGATGTTTATGGTGATGACATTGAATAAAAAATGTGGAGGATAAAATAGTGAAATATATAGAGTCTGGGTTATATGTGGGATATAAAGATGAAATTAGGTATTTAAGTAATATTAAGGACGTCACAGGAGAAATACCGTATGGGTTTTATATAAGATGTGAAATAGGAGAAAAAATGGATGAAACATGTATTGAACGATTTGGAGGAACGGAATATGCTCATTATATACGTCCGGTTAAATCTTATGAAATAGAATGGATGTATGAAATAAAACATTTTTTGATTTTTCAAGGAAAAAAATATAATGGTTACTGGGTTTTCCCTGATGAAGGGATTGTAGAATTAAGTATTTATGAAAAGGATAGAAATAGTTATGATTCGAAATATGATGTAATTATGGTAGCAAGAGGGGAATGGATATTAAAAGTTCCTATAGATGAAGTAACACTATATGAAACTAAAACATATCTTGATAAAGATAAATATATAAATGAAGATATTGAAGAAGTTTTAAGTGAAGAAACATACTTAATAGATGAACCATGGTGGTTGGAAGAAACAAAAGATAATTAGTTATAAAACTTGCAGTAGATGATAAAGTCATTTGCTGCAGGTTTTTTGTATATATGTTTAGATTTTTATAAATGAAAGAAAATCTAAACTATTAGGTGAAAATGTAGGAGGAGATACAAATACAGGAAAACCTGAAGAAGGTGCTGGAGAGTATGGAAATAACTCTAGAAAAGATGTAGCAGACTTAATTGAATCATATGGTGATGATGGTAAAAAGTTGATTCAAAAATATGGTGATGATGCATTTAGTATGATAAAATCTAATCAATGCGTTGATGAAGCAAAGAGTGTTCTTGGAGGCGGATGTGGTACCAATGCAAGTTCGAAAAAAGTTGAGAGAAAATCTATTGTCATCAGGAAAACCTGAACCGGCATATAAAAACGCAGCACATCATATAGTGGCTGGTTCATCACCAAAAGCAGCTGAAGCAAGAGCTATTTTGAAGAAATATAATATAGATATTTTAGATATGATAAGAGAAAAATTATTGGCAGGAATATTTTAGTGGAGGATATAAAATGAAGATTTATAAGTTGGATTTTGATGTTAATAAATTTAAAAGTATTCAACTATGTGAAAAAGTAGATGCAGATTTTTATCAGATGTTTGATGGTAGAAGTTTATCAAATAGTTGGATAGTACCTCGTGTAAAAGTGTATGATGATGATTTGAAATTAGAAGATGGTGATGCACCAGGTTTTAATATCCCAGTTTTAAATAAACGAGCGTATGAGGTTTTATATCCAATGATTTCAAATGATATTGAAGTTTTAAAAATACAATTAAATGATGAAATATTATATGGTATAAATGTTTTAACTATTATAGATGCAATTAATTATGATTTGTCTAAATATAAAACTTATAGAGATGGAAAAAGAATAATGTTTTTTGAAAAATATGAATTTATAGAGGAAGCTATAAAAGGAAAAAACATTTTTAAAATATCAGATTTACCACGAGGAGATGTTTTTGTTTCTGAAAAATTTGCTGAAACTATTATCGAAAACCAATTAAAAGGATTTAAACTTGAGTTGGTTTATGGATAAAACAATGAAAGAGAAAAGTTTGATTATAAAAAAATATAAAGATATGTTTGAGACATTTCGACTTGATTATGAGGGAACTCCTTTTTCTGCTGATGGTAATACTCATTGGGAATTAGAATTTAATCTAAAAAATGAAGGTGATTTGAAAAATATTAAGATACCTTATGGTAAGGAATTCGGAGGAACAGAAACCGCTCCGAAGCCATGCTCTAGAAATGGGTTCCTTTGGGGAGAAAATAACACAACAGTTCCTGAATGAAAATCAGAAGAATTGTTGGAAATAGATGATGGTTCATTATTGAATAAGGTTATTGATGGTAAAGTTGTAGAACGTTATAGATTTGAATCTGGAAAGTGGGTGAAAATTTGAGTAATACAAGAATAGGAATATACGTGAAGTATAAAGGCAAAATTCTTAGAATGTCACATATATCAGATATACTTGAAGAAATACCAATTGATTATTATTTATATGTTAATGATGATGAAGATATCGACAATAAATGTATAAAATGGGGGCAAAGTATTGTTCGACCAGTAAAGGCTTATGAAATAGAATGGATGTACGAAATAAAACATTTTTTGATTTTTCAAGGAAAAAAATATAATGGTTACTGGGTTTTCCCTGATGAAGGGATTGTAGAATTAAGTATTTATGAAAAGGATAGAAATAGTTATGATTCGAAATATGATG
>Ga0247609_10001289_pt1 | contig 30497 bp, 20 predicted proteins | sample 172DNAGHGlowgp2_FD_193487 | JGI IMG/M metagenome (GOLD analysis project Ga0247609, IMG submission 193487) | Sheep rumen microbial communities from Palmerston North, Manawatu-Wanganui, New Zealand - 1728 DNA GHGlow gp2 | ecosystem: Host-associated > Mammals > Digestive system > Stomach > Rumen ... | reverse complement strand
TGCACACCCCTCTCGAACTCAGCCCTAACAGCAGTGTATTCCTTTTTATGCTCCAGAAACCACTCGCGGTTATTGTTAGCCATTACCTGGCGTAAGAACTTCAATATCTTTTTCTGATTCATTGTAGTATCGTTTTCTATGACGCTACAAAGATAGTCATTTTTATCCATATCAGCAATAAAGACATGGAAAAACTTATAGGCAACAGAGCATAGCAGTTTTACTACGGCTCTATTTGGTTAAATCATGCTAAATTTGATATTCACAATTGTTTTTGAGAGAGTCATGAGGGTAAAAACAGGTACTTGGTACCTGGTTCCTGACATATACGAAGAAATATTGAAAGTAATACAATGCAAGATTTGTTAAGATTTGATAGATTTCTCCGCAAAGCGGATTAATTCTCGCGGAAAATTTGTACCTTTGCAGCCGATTCTCTGAAAGTTATGGAAAAGAAGAATATAAAAGCAGCATTGTTTGACCTGGATGGTGTTGTGTTTGACACGGAGCCACAGTACTCGGTGTTCTGGGGCGCACAGTGCCGCGAGTTCCATCCGGAGCATCCTGGACTGGAGCACGAAATAAAGGGGCAAACGTTGGTGCAGATTTATGATGCGTGGTTCTCTGGCGAGTTGGCAGAGAAGCAGCCGCTGATTACGGAACGTCTGAATAAGTTTGAGCAGCAGATGGATTATATCTATGTGCCAGGCTTTGAGGAATATATCAGTCAGCTGCGTGGCAAAGGCGTGAAGACGGCCGTTGTGACCAGTTCGAACCAACCGAAGATGGAGGCTGTGTATCAGTCGCATCCAGAGTTCCGCAGTATGTTTGACGCCATTCTGACCTCTGAGGACTTTGAGCGCTCGAAGCCTGATCCGGACTGTTACCTGAAGGCTGCCCAGCGATTGGGCGTAGAGGTCGAGGACTGTGTGGTCTTCGAGGACTCGTTCAATGGCTTGAAGTCGGGTAGGGCTGCTGGCATGTATGTGGTGGGTTTGTCTACGACGAATCCCGCAGAGGCTATCAGACCGTATTGCGATGAAGTAATCGCAAACTACGTGAAAGATTAAAGATGAAAAATGAAAGATTAAAAATTAAAAATTAAATAGAAAGATTATGGCAGGATATTTAGTAAGTGACACACGCAAGGTGACGACACACCGCTTTATGGAGATGAAGCAGAAAGGTGAGAAAATCTCCATGTTAACATCGTATGACTATACCATGGCTGGCATCGTGGACAAGGCCGGCATCGACGCCATCCTCGTGGGCGACTCGGCCTCGAACGTGATGGCTGGTAATGCTACCACGTTGCCCATGACTGTCGACTATATGATTTACCATGCCCGTTCGGTGGTTCGTGCCTGTCAGCGTGCGCTGGTGGTGTGCGACATGCCCTTCGGTTCGTATCAGGTGAATGGCACCGAAGGTGTTACCAATGCTATCCGCATCATGAAGGAGAGCGGTTGCGATGCCCTGAAGATGGAGGGTGGTGAGGAAATTCTCGACACCGTGAAGCGCATTCTGGACGCTGGCATTCCCGTGATGGCCCATCTGGGACTGACCCCGCAAAGCATCAATAAGTTTGGCTCGTATGCCGTGCGCGCCAAGGAGGAGGCTGAGGCCGAGAAGCTGCTGCACGACGCTCAGCTGCTGGACAAGGCTGGCTGCTTTGGCATTACGCTGGAGAAGGTACCCGCAGCACTGGCTGCAGAGGTCACGAAGTTGGTGAAGTGTCCGACCATCGGCATTGGTGCCGGTAACGGTTGTGACGGACAGGTGTTGGTGATTGCTGACATGCTGGGTATGACACAGGGTTTCTCGCCCCGTTTCCTGCGTCGCTATGCCGACCTAAATACGGTTATCACCGATGCGGTGGGGCACTATGTGGAGGACGTCAAGAGTGGCGACTTCCCCAATGCGAACGAATCGTATTAATGGATGAATACTCAGAATACACCGATACATATCAGACTGTGGCATAAGGAGTTCTGGATGATGTCTACAGCATCGCTGCTGATTACCATCTCCGTGTATATCCTGTTGCCCGCCATGCCCCGCTGGCTGATGGAGGAGGAGAACTTCACACCAGTAGAGGTGGGACGCTCGATGGGCGTCTTCGGACTGGGACTGTATGTCTTCGGGGCACTCTGTTCGTGGTTGGTGCAGCGCTATCGTCGCAACGTGGTGTGCATGTGGGCTGTCGTGGCGCTCATCGTCGATCTTCTGGCGCTGCTGTATATAGACCATCTGCGTACGGAGTTCGTGGATTTCACCATCATCATGGTGCACCGCTTTGTGCTGGGCGCCGTCTTCGGACTGGCTCAGATGGTGCTGTCGTCAACACTGGTTATTGACACGTGTGAGTCGTTCCAGCGTACAGAAGCCAACCACAGTGCCTCGTGGTTTGCACGTTTTGCATTGTCGTTGGGACCATTGGCGGGACTGATAGTCAGCATGCTCTATGGCTTCAACGGTGTTGTCTGGGGAGCAGTGGGATGTGCTGTTGTCGCCTTGTTGCTGGTGAAGACAGTCACTTTCCCTTTCCGCACGCCAGAAGAGGGCGTGAAGGTGGTGTCGCTGGACCGTTTCTTCCTGACGCATGGCTTTATCCTCTTCGTCAATCTGGTGCTGGTGACTACTGTGATAGGTCTGTTACTGTCGATGCCTTTTGAACCACTGTTCTACGCCCTGATGATGGGTGGATTCCTATTGGCATTGCTTGCACAGCGCTTCGTATTCCGTGATGCAGAACTGAAGAGCGAGATTATTACGGGACTGTTCCTGTTGGTAGCGGCCTTGCTCATCCTGTTGGTGGCACCCGCCTCGCCAGTGTCTCCCGTCTTTGTGGGACTGAGTGCAGGCATCATCGGTTCGCGCTTCCTGCTCTTCTTCATCAAGCTGAGCCGTCACTGTCAGCGTGGAACTTCACAGAGTACTTATTTCCTGGGGTGGGAGACCGGACTGGCTATCGGCCTGGCGCTGGGATATGGCTGTTTCTACCAGCAACCCACGCTGCTGATAGATACCGCATTGGCACTTAGTGGCGTAGCACTATTGCTATATCATTTCTTTACGCATCAGTGGTTCCTGTGTAACAAGAACCGCTAAAGAGATTTACCGTCTGCACATCTGCAGATACGGACAGGTCTGACAGACCTTGAGGTCTGTGGTAGGAGTGAACGGGATGTTCGGCGAGAATATCTCGTTCACTTTATTTTCTAGCAGCTCGCAGAAACGGGCGCTATGCTCCTGGATATCCAGAATCTTATCCTTGCCGAAACACAATGTAGGGTCATAGTCTTTGCCTGCCGCATGCTGGATGAACAGCAGGGCAGGAGAGACGGCATGATGGCTGCTGTCTGATGTCAGATGCAAGATGTTGGCCTGCTGGCGACTGACAATGTCGGCATAGGCGAAGGTCTGGAGGTAGTAGTCGGAGTGGTCGTGTATCTTGGCAGGGTCGAAGATGTCCTCCACGCTGTTTAAATACTTGATGTTCTTGCTACCCGTCTTGTAGTCTACCACGCGGATGCGTCCGTCGCTCATCTGGTCTAGGCGGTCGATGCGGCCACCGATTTTCAGGGGTGAGGGGTGAGAGGTGAGGGGTGAGAGTTCTCGTTTTACGTCACACTCAAGGCCGAGGATGGTGAAGGGAGCTAGGGCTTTGTCAATCTCAATGAGCTGGCGCAGATAGCGGATGATGACCTCACGATTGATGAGGTGCAGACCACCAATGACGGCATGAGGCAGCTCTTGATGGAAGGCGTCGTCGACAGCCTTGTCGATGGCAATCTTACTCTTCAGCAGCTGATCGAGGGCCTCGCGGGTGACGTGGTTGGGCAACTGGTGGTAGAGCGTGTCGGCAGCCTGGTGGAAGATGTTGCCGAAGATGCGGTTGTCGAGTTCCAACTCATCGTCGGGATTGTCAGGTTCCTTGATGTCTGCAAGATAGCGGTAGTAGAACTGCAGCTGACAGCGCATGTATCTGTTGATGGCTGAGGGCGACAACAGAGCGCCAGGGCCCACGAAATACTGGTGGAGCAGGTCGAGGACGTGGGGCGTCTTCTCGATGGCCGCAGGAGTATAGCGGGCAATGGTCTTGCCCGACTGCAGGGTATGCTGTGTGATGTGTTGTCCGCTCTCTACCAGTAGCTGGAGCATGAATCGGCTCATCTCGCCACGCTGGCCGTCCTCTGTGGCGTTGTTCCACAGGATGGTGACGTCCTTGGCGCGCTGTAGCAGGCGGTGGAAATAGTAGGCGTAGATGCTGACCTTGTTCTCTACAGTGGTGAGCTCGTAGGCCTGGCGGATGCTATGAGGGATAAAGGAACTGTCATTGACGCCCTTGGGCATGTTACCCTCGTTGCAGCTGAGCAGCAGCACGTGGTCGAAGTCGAGGTTACGGGTCTCCAGGACACCCATGACCTGAAGCCCCTCGGCAGGCTCGCCGTGGAAGGGAATGGTGGTCTGCTGGATGAGCTGGTTGACAAGGCGCTGAAGTGTGGTGTCCGTTACTTGCAGGTCGCCACTTTCTATCAGGGCCTGGAGGCGGTTGACGAGTGTGTAGGCACGGAACAGAGACTCTTGGAAGAGGGGGGCGGAGAGCCCCGCTGTAGAAGCAGGGGGAGTAGTGGCTGCGGTCGCTATCTGGCGCAGAAGGTGGAGGAGGGACTGGCTGTCGTCCGTGAGGTAGCGGTAGTACGGATGGCGCTGGAAGGCGCGTAACAGACGGGGCGTCTTTCCGCCCAGTACCATGTCGTAGTAGCGCTGGATGAAAGAGGCAACGGGTGTCTGCGACAGCGGGTAGCCCGTGGTGATGTTGACCTTCTCCACCTCGTCGGGCAGACAGTGGATGACGGTAGGCAACAGCTGCTCATTGCAGAGCACGATGGCTGTACGTCGGCCGTCCTTGTAGCGCTGTTGGTCGCGTAGCCATCTGCTGACATAGCGTGCCTGGATATGTTCTGTAGGTGCAGCGAGGTAGGTGATTTCCTTAGGCTGCTGGAAGTTCTTGTAGATGTCCTCACGCTGACTGTCCAACTCGTTGGGGAAGTACTTGAGGTAGGTGGCAATAAAGTGGCCTGCCTCATGCTGCTGCATGTAGTAGGCGTCGAAGTCCCAGTAGAAGCGGGCCTTGCCGTCCTTCTGCAACTGTGAGAAGAGCTGCTGCTCGACCTTCTGCAATAGGTTAAAGCCCACGAAGAGGTAGCGGTCGTACTCGGAGTGGTGAGAGGTGAGGGGTGAGGGGTGAGAGGTGACCACAGAGCGGTAGAGGGCACCTTCGTAGGCGAGACCTTGTTGGGCAAGGCGCTCGTTGAAGTCGTGGTAGATATCGATGAAGTGGCTCCACAGACGCAGGAAGCGCTGTTTGAGCTCCGTCTCGTGCTCTTCAGTGAAGTGGCTGAAAAAGTGCTTCAGCAACTGGCGCTGCTCATCGGTAAGGTAGCTGAGGTCGTCGAGCTCATGGATGTCGCGCAGGTTGGCAAAGACACGGTTGGCATCGGCCATATTCTTGTCGATGTCGTCGAAATCGCTGATCAGTAGCTGTCCCCAGCCATAGAACTTGTCAAGTGTCTCGTCAGACCCTGTATGCAGGCAGAACGACTTGTGAAGGTCGCACACCAACTTGATGGGGTCGGCCACTGACAGTGACGACTGCTGACGGAACAGTTCGCTGATGGTGATATAGGCGGGACTCCACAGGGGCTTGCCATTCGTCAGACGTGCCAGTTGGTCGTTCAGAAACAGCGAGGCACGCTTGTTGGGGAACACCACCGCTGTACGCGACAGGTTGGTGCCATATTTCTGGATGATATCTTCTGCGACGTATGCTAAGAAACTCTTCATACCTCTTATCTCTTAACTCTTACCTCTTACCTCTTAATTCTTAACTCTTAACTCTTAACTTCCTCAATCTTATTGCTGTAAACATACCACAGCCATCCCTTCACATTCGGGTGTCCCATCTGTTGCAGCAAGTGCATATATTCGCGCACCTGCTCTTGGTATTCGGGTTTGGGACGACCGAACTTGAAGTCGACGACGTGCGTCTCTTTCCCGTCTGTCATCACGCGGTCGGGACGACGCTCTTCCACCTCTCCTTGTTCGTTGAGACGCAGAATGCTACATTCGTTGAAAAGTTGCCAGCGGTCTGAAAACCACTCCATTACACGTTTGTCACTCAGACGCTTCTGAAGCATCGCTTTCAACTTTGCCGCTGTCACCTCGTCGTCGTAGAGCACTCCGTCGTGCTGCAACTGGCGCAGGGCTCCTTCGATGTCGTCAGTGGTATGGATGGTCGAGAAAATCTCGTGGAGCACGCTACCCATCTTGATGTAGCTCAGCTCCTGCTGTTCGTCGTCGCCCTCCACGAATTCGCGGCTCTTGTTACTCTGTCGGAACTCCGTCTTGTTCTCGAAAGTCTCCAGTTGAATCTCTACTGGGGTGATGGGCTGGAGGAAGACGTTGGCAGATGGCTGATGGCTACTGTCTGATGTCTGAGCCTTCAGCGTGCCGTATTGGAATTCCAGTTCACTTTCTATGTCCCCTTCTCCACTGAGGCTGCTGTCTTCCAGCTTCATGTTCGTCAGCACGCTTTCGATAAGTGCCGAACGGTTGCTCTTGGCACCTCGCTGACCGATGACATAGAGGCTGTGCTCAGCGCGCGTGAAGGCTACATACAGCAGGTTAAGGTTGTCGACGATGTTCTGCAGGTGCTCGTCCAGATAGTAGCGCTCATAGATGGTACCTTTCATCTGGGTGGCCCCATAGTCGATGGGGGCCAGCGGCAGGGCGTCGAAAGGCGTTTCAGTAGGTTTGCACCATAGCACGTCAGGCATCTCCAGGCGCCAGTCGCAGAAGGGGATAATGACGTGAGGAAACTCCAGGCCCTTACTCTTGTGGATGGATAGAATGCGCACACCATCGGTGGCATCACTCTGGATGGTCTTGCTGCAGATGGTCTCCTCCCACTCACGGATGAAGGCGTCGATATCTGAGGTGTGGTCTTGTACGAACTGGTTCAGCTGGTCGTAGAAAGCACACAGATAGGCGCTCTGCTCGTTGAGACGCTCCAGCTGGAAGATGGCGTAGAGGCGTTCCACCAGTTCGTAGAGCGGCATCTGCAGCAGTTCTTGCATGTGACGGATATAGGCCTCAGGCAGCAGACTGTCGAGATCGAGGTCTTTGATGAGCAACTCCTGCTCAGCGATTAAATCGCTGAGAACACTATGGTGGTAAAGTTTGACGATGGTGGCCTTGGCCAGCTTGTCGTCAGGATGCGTCAGCAGGTGGAGGGCCTGGATGAGCAGACAGATAGACACCGAGGCATCCAGACGGAAGGCCTCGTCGCTGATGATGCGTATGTCGGGCAGCTGCTCGTCGAAATAGGCAGCGATGAGGGGTATATGCTTGTTGGTGCGAACGAGGATGGCGATATCGTGGAGGGCAGCACCCTGCTGTTGAAGCTGTCGAATGATGCCGGCAATGGCATCCAACGTCTTTTCTTGATAGCTGTCAGAGGGCAGTAGACGGATGTTGACATAACCACTGTTGTCGCGCTTCTCGGGTATCTCCTGTGCCACGTCGGCATAGGCGCGCTGCAGCTGTTCGGCACCGTCAGGATAATCCTCACGCTGTGCCTCGTATTCTTGTTGGGCAGCAGTCTGGAAGAAGGCGTTGTTAAAGTCGATGATGTGGCGTGATGAACGCCAGTTAATCTTCAAAGGCTGGATGTCGACAGTGTCGGCAGCATACGGGAACTGCTGGTCGATGGCGTTGAGCAGTCGCCAGTCGCCCGAACGCCAGCGGTAGATGCTCTGTTTGACGTCGCCTACAATCAGGTTCTGCGAATGCTGATGACTCATACACTCCTGCAACAGCACCTTGAAGTTCTGCCACTGTACAGTACTGGTGTCTTGGAATTCGTCAATCATCACGTGTTCCAGCTGGGTGCCTATCTTCTCAAAGATAAATGGTGAGTCGCTGTCGCTGATGAGATCGTGCAACAGCTGTTGCGTATCGCTGAGCAGGAAGCGGTTGGCCTCTTCGTTCATGTTGCGCACCTTCTGCTCGATGCTGCCTAACAGGCGTAGTTGACTGAGGTGGCGCAGTGTGAGGTCAGCAGACTGGTATATCTTATATTGTCGAGGACGCTCGTCCATAGCTCTTGCCAGCAGGGGTCTCAGCGAAGCCTCGGCAACAGCATAGATGTGTGCTGCTTGATTACTCTTCTTGGTGTACCATTTCTCCGAGTCCTCGCGACACTCGCAGGCGCGCTTGCTTTCAATGCTGGCATCAAACAGTCCTTTCTGTAGCTTCATGAAAAAGCTGGCGACACCAGACTTGCCATAGGCCAGATCTTCAACATTGAGGTTCTCGCTCTCCAGAATGTTGAAGAACTCGTCGCCCATCGCCTTCATGCGTTCCTTTGATGTACTGCGCAACTCTTTCAACTGTTTGGTATATCCCTCGATGAATCCCTTCTCGTCCATCTTGCTGTTCAGCGCCTGACTATAAGCTTTGTAGTAGTCGCGGAAGATGGTCTTGCCAAACTTCTTTACCTGTCCGATGATGTTCCATGAATGGTCGTCGCTGATTTTCTCCATGATATAGCTCAGCAGCCATTGTAACATGCGGTCGGTATGTGTCAGGGAGTCGATGAGTTGATCGACAGCTTGTTCTTCTACTTGTACGTCGTTCAGGCTGATGCGCAGGTTGGCTGTCAAGTCGAGCTCACGAGCCAGGTTACGCAACACGCTCTGGAAGAAAGAGTCGATGGTCTCTACGCGGAAGTAGTTGTAGTTGTGGAGCAGCAGGTGTAGTGCCATGCCGGCGCGTTCTTTGATGGTGCCAATGGGTAGACCTGTCTCTTTCAGAATGCGGTCGGTATAGCTCTTGGAGTCTGAGAGCCCCTTCGAGATGCCATACAACTGACTGAGTATGCGCATCTTCATCTCTTCCGTAGCCTTGTTGGTAAAGGTGACGGCAAGGATGTTACGATAGCAGGTCGGGTTCTCTATCAGCAACTTGATGTATTCTACGGCCAGTGTAAAGGTCTTTCCAGAACCTGCACTGGCTTTATAAACAGTGAGCGGTTTTACCATCTGCGGAATAGTTCTATGGTGAATTTACAACCAAAGCTTTGATAGCTGGTATTCAGGAAACTGGCAAAGATTCCTGTTGAGAAATAGCGGTTCTGGAAACCATAGCCGACTTCGAAATAAGGTCGTGTGTGTTCGATAGACAGTGCACTCAGATAGAAACGCTCCGTTTCAACGATACGTCCAATGAGAGGTACCCAAGATAGCATGAGCAGGGGTGAGTCGTACGACACATGACTACGCACGTAGTAGTTGGACTCGTTGTACCAGCGGCTGTCAACCAGTTGGAACTGCCCTGACCAGTCATCTTCCCAACCTGTCGCCAGGTTATTGTCGTGGAAGTTGGCGTAGTCTACGAAATAATCCGTACTGCGATGGGTATAGAATCCCGCACCTGCACGCATGTTCAAGATACGCACACTCCTGTTCTGGTGTTTATAGACCGCATCAAACTCCCAGCGCTCATAGTTCAGGTTGGAGTGGAAGATATTCGGGATGCTGCGTTCGTAATTAGCGGTGAGCGTGGGACCTTTCTGCCAGGGACGCAGGTGAACGGACAACGATGGAGCAAAACTATGGTAGCTGTTAGGGAGCCCTGCTTTATCCATTTGGTCAGGGTATACACTCCAGCGACGGTGATAGACAATACCGGTGGTGAACTCCAGCCAGTCGAAGGCAGCAATATTATTGATAAGTTGCAAGTATTCGTTCTTGAATTTAGGCATCTCCACCGAATCGCCCATGACTTTCTGGAATGCCTCAGAGAGTGCGGCATTCGACGTACGGTCACCGTTAGCCCACTTAAACTCTACATAGCCGTTACGTTTGGGGTTGTAGGTCATACGAAGAGGAATGTCATAGTAAAACAGCTTCTTCTTAAAACTGTAACCAAACTTGGGATTAAGTGTCAGGTAGCGGTACTTGTTCCAGGCATAGCGCAGACCGAAATCCAGTTTATACGATATACCTGACGATGAACTGTAACCCATATATAATGGGTTCAGAAGTGGTGAGACTTTTAGCGTGATATTCTCTGTCTGGGCTTCTTGGCTGCTTATCAGATGGTCGCCAACGAAATCCCAAGCTGCATCTTTGATACGCGTGCTGCGCTTCTGAACAGTATCTGTCTCCTCTTCTTCTGTAGTCTCCTTCTGAAAGTCTTTCAAGATACGCTCCTCTTCTTCATCTAATGGCACGGGACGTAGCTTTTCCATCAAAGCAAGGTCTTCAACATCGTTGAGGGAGTCGGGGAGTGTTACGGGGCAATTAAAGTAAGACGAGATTTGCGCTGTGATATTGTTGCCCAAAAACTTGAATGTTACATCTGTGGTACACTTGTCGGGTAGTGGGCTGAACGGGTTGCGTTGGTCCATCAGGGTTTTGATATTGAAACTGAACATGTCAAACTCTCCCTGAAGATCTACGGACAATATGCGTCCTGAAGCGATGTCTACAGTGGCTTCGCCCTTTACCAAACGGGTATTGCTGCTGCGAGGACGGAACTTGATAATGGCATAAATACCAATGTTGGTGACACGGTATTTATAGAAGAAACGGTTGCAGCGGTGGAAAGGTGAGAGGATTCCATCTGGATAGAGTTGGACGGCATAGAGATTGGGGGTGATAAACTCATATATGGAAGGCATAACATCGCGCTGATGCGGAACGGTGCTACAGAAAACCTGACGTTTGATGTTGAAGTTACTGGCACCATGATGTCTGAGTTTAGTGTAAGCCTCACCGATGTAGTCTCTGTCACCTCTGGCAATGCTATACATAGTGGGGATGACCCATAACAGCGCATTGCGACGCTTCGTGCCGATATGACACTTGATATATACGTTCTTCTCGCCGTCAAAAATCCTTTCGGGGCGTGCATAATAGTCCCACATGCGGTTGATGAGCAGGGAGTCTCTAGAACGATTAGACGCATAACAAATGCTGGACATGAGTGCCATCATGCCCAGCATTACTATCTGTAATATATGCAGTTTCTGATTCACGACCCCAAAATTACAAAAAAAATCTGGAGTCGCAAAATATTTATCCTAAATATTTCATCAAAATACGTGCATTACCAGAGTCGCGCAATTTGGCAATGCTCTTCTCACGAATCTGACGGACGCGCTCACGGGTCAGACCGAGTTGGTCTCCAATCTCCTCAAGACCTTTTTCGTGACAACCGATGCCGAAGCACTCGCGGATGATGGTAATCTCGCGCTCTTTGAGCACCTTCTGTAGTACGGTATTCAGCTCCTGGGCCATTGACTCGTGGTCAACCTGACGGTCGGTACGAGAGTCATCACCAGAGGCCATCACGTCCAGCATACAGTTGTCCTCACCGTCCTGGAAAGGAGCATCGATAGAGACATGGTGACTATCAGCCTGCATAGACTGGGCAATCTTCTCCTCGTCCATATTGGTGGCGTCGCTCAGCTCGCTGACAGACGGATGGCGCTGGAACTCCTGCTCAAAGCGGTTGATCTCATGACTAATCTTGTTTAGGCTGCCTACCTGATTCAGTGGCAGACGAACAATACGGCTCTGCTCGGCAATAGCCTGCAGGATGCTCTGACGAATCCACCATACAGCGTATGAGATGAATTTGAAACCACGTGTTTCATCAAATTTCTGTGCGGCCTTGATGAGGCCGATGTTACCCTCGTCAATCAAGTCAGTCAGCGTCAGTCCCTGATGCTGATACTGCTTGGCTACGGACACTACGAATCGCAGGTTGGCAGTGACCAACTTGTCCTTGGCGCGCTCGCCTTCAGGACCGCCCTTGCGTATCTTCTGAGCCAGCTCGATTTCCTCGTCGATGCTGATCAGTGGCGCACGGCCGATTTCCACCAGATACTTATCCAGTGCCTCACTAGAGCGATTCGTAATACTCTTCTGAATCTTTAATTGTCTCATGTTTTACTCCTTAATTCCTTTCTAACTGTCTGATATTCAGCAGTGTGTCAAAACTATTACCTTATAAAGCGGTGCAAAGTTACAAAAAATACCAATACGTTGTTATCGCACCCCCCGTTTTTTTTCTCTTAAAAATTCTTAAACAGCAGACTGCTCTTGTCTCTTGTCCTTGTTATTTCGTTTTCCTCTATGACCATGTCGTGACTTGTTGTTGCCGTGTTGTGGTCGACCATTGCGTCTTTTCCCGCCTCGACCGCGTGAATTCTTGCGTGGTGAAGCGGTCTTGTATTCAGGACCTTCACCCAAACCTTCGGGCATCGGATTCTTCTGGATGTCCTTCTCCAGGAAGCGTTCAATATCGGAGAAGTAGCGCATGTCTGCTTCCGACACAAAGGTGATGGCTACGCCGTCGCGTTGGGCACGGGCTGTACGCCCAATGCGGTGAACATAATCCTCGGCATCGTGGGGTACATCGTAGTTAATAACCATTAGGATGTCATCGATATCAATGCCACGTGCCACGATATCAGTAGCCACGAGCACGTCAACCTTTCCTGTCTTGAAGCGGTGCATCACGTCGTCGCGTTCAGCTTGCGAGAGGTCGGAGTGCATGGGTGCACAGTTTATCTTCATGTGCTTCAGCTCGCGGGTAATGTCCTTCACCTTGTCTTTCTTACCAGAGAAGATGATAACGCGCTGAAGTTCACCGGCTTTGAACAGATGTCGGATGATGCCCAGCTTTTGGGGCTCGTAGCAGACGTAGGCCGACTGCTGGATCTTCTCGGCAGGTTTGGAGACGGCAATCTTCACCTCTGCAGGATGATTTAGCAAGGTGCGGGCCAGCTGTTGTATCTTGTCAGGCATCGTGGCCGAGAACATGATAGTTTGGTGACCCTCCGGCAACATCTTGGCAATCTGCAGGATGTCGTCAGAGAACCCCATATCTAGCATGCGGTCTGCCTCGTCGAGCACGAAGAACGACAGGCGACTCAGGTCCACATGTCCCATGCGGATGTGCGAGAGCAGACGACCTGGGGTGGCTATAATCACATCGGCTCCCATCTTCAGACCCTTTGTTTCTACATCGAAGCGGTTGCCGTCGTTACCACCATAGATGGCCACGCTGCTGATGCCATCGAGATAGTAGCCAAAGCCCTGCATGGCCTGGTCTATCTGCTGGGCCAGTTCACGGGTGGGCGACATGACGATGCAGTTGACGGCATCCTTGGGAAAACCTCCGTCGTCGAGCATGCTGAGGATAGGCAGCAGATAAGCCGCTGTCTTGCCTGTTCCGGTCTGTGCTACACCGATAAGGTCTTGACCGTCAAGTATTTTTGGAATACACTGTTCCTGAATGGGTGTCATCTCCTCGAAGTGCATATCCCATAATGCATCGAGGATATTATCGTTCAAATATGTTTCTTCAAATGTCACTAAACTTCAATTATAAATCTTTAATCTTTCATCTTTCATTTAATTCGGTGCCTGTCTATAACAATAGTAGGCAATGAAGGCATACAGGATATTCGGAATCCATGCTGCCAGAATGGGTGGTGTGTCGGCATTGATGGCAAAGGTTGCGCTGATTGTCTGTAATAATATATAGGTGAACGACAATGCCAAGCCGATACCCAGGTACATACCCATTCCACCTTTACGCTTGCGCGACGACAGCGACACACCGATAATCGTCAGGATGAACGATGCAAAGGAGGTGGCTATGCGTTTGTGATACTCCACCTCATACTGTACCACGTTCGACGAACCGCGTTGCTGCTGTTTGGAGATGTAGCGCTTCAGCTCCGGAGAGGTGAACGTTTCCTGCTGACCTGAGGAGAATACCAAGTCCATAGGCTCCATCTGTATCAGCGTGTCAATCTCATAACCGCTAGTAATCTCCTCGCGCATACCTTTGAGCGTACGAATCTTGTAGTTACGAGCCTTCCAGTGGTAACGCTCCTCAGCGATGGTGTCATACTGGATGACGTTGGCATTCATCTGCGAGACCATCTTCTTGTTCTCAAACTTATACAGCGCAAAGCCATAGCCCGTCTTGCGGATGTCATCGTACTGAGAGAGGTAGGCCACCACACCCTTGTCGACCATTAGCTGGATGTTTGATGCCGACGTATTTTTGCTGTTGTTCTTGTAAAGCGCCTCAAAGTCGTGACGCACCACCGTACCCTTGGGAATGATATACGAACCGAGGTAAAAGTTCAACAGGGCGATGAGCGCTGCCGAGATGAGGTAGGGGCGCAACAGTCGCTTAAAGCTCATACCGCTGGCCAGCATTGCAATAATCTCCGAGTTACCTGCCAACTTGGAGGTAAAGAAGATGACGGCAATGAAGACGAACAACGGTGAGAAGAGGTTGGCGAAGTAGTGTACGAAGTTTGCGTAGTAGTCGAAGACGATGGCGCGCAATGGTGCGTTGTTGGAAGTAAACTTCGCCAGGTTCTCATTGACGTCGAAGACAATGGATATCGAGATAATCAAGATAATAGAGTACACATAAGTGCCTATGAACTTGTTAATAATATACCAGTCCATACGCTTGATAGGCAGCCTACCCCCATCCCCTCCCAAAAGGGAGGGGAGCTTGACCCCCCTTAAATAAAGAGCTGTACTCTTCAGTCTTTGAAGAAATTTATTAATATTTTCTTGAATCTTCATCAATAATCCTTTTCTATGTTCCCCCTCCCTTTGGAGGGGGCTAGGGGGAGGCTTTACCTTCTTCTTCCTAAGTTATCTATTACTGAACGTTTCCATTGTGTGAAGTCACCTTGTTCTATATGCGTGCGCGCGTCCGTGACCAGTCGCAGGTAGAAGGCCAGATTATGGATGCTGGCAATCTGCATAGCCAACAGCTCCTGAGCCTTGAACAGGTGGTGCAGGTAGGCCTTCGAGTGGATACGGTCAATGTCGCAGCCGTCAGGGTCGATGGGCGAGAAGTCGTCCTGCCACTTCTGGTTGCGCATATTCATCGTTCCCTCATAGGTGAACAACATGGCGTTGCGACCATTACGAGTAGGCATCACGCAGTCGAACATGTCGACGCCGCGCTCGATGGCCTCCAAGATGTTCTGCGGTGTACCGACCCCCATCAGATAGCGGGGACGGTCTTTGGGGAGGATGTCGTTGACCACCTCTATCATGTCATACATGACCTCCGTAGGTTCTCCAACTGCCAGTCCACCGATGCTGGCACCGCCTCCGTCGTTCAGCTTGCCCAACACATCACAGACATGCTTGGCGGCATCCTGTCGCAAGTCTTTGTAGGTGCAACCCTGCACGATGGGGAACAGTGTCTGGTTATGTCCGTATAGCGGCTCCGTCTCGTTGAAACGTTTCACGCAACGTTCCAGCCAGCGCTGGGTCAGCTTCAGCGAGTTCTTAGCATACTGGTAGTCGCTCTGTCCTGGGGGACACTCGTCGAAGGCCATCATGATATCAGCACCGATGACACGCTCCGTATCCATTACGTTCTCTGGGGTGAAGATATGTTTTGAACCATCGATATGACTGCGGAACTCGCATCCTTCTTCTTTCAGCTTACGGATGCCTGTCAGCGAGAACACCTGGAAACCGCCAGAGTCCGTCAAGATAGGACGATCCCATGTGTTGAACTTATGCAGACCACCTGCCTTGCGAAGGATATCGAGACCTGGACGCAGGTACAGATGGTAGGTGTTGCCCAGAATGATCTGAGCCTTCACCTGTTCACGCAGCTCTGAAAAGTGGACGCCTTTTACCGAACCAACCGTACCGACGGGCATGAAGATAGGTGTCTTAATCTGCCCGTGGTCTGTGGTAATCAGTCCTGTGCGGGCACTGCTGCTGGGGTCGTTATGTTGTACTTCAAACGTCATTAGTCTTTCTTCTCGTCTTTTTTGTCTTCTTCGGGAATGGTGAAGTCCAGTGGGTGTTCCACCATCTCGTCAGTCAGGGCGAATTTCCATACGTCCTGCACGTTTTCGACATAGTGGAAGGTGACGCCCTTCAGGTACATCTCAGGAATCTCGTTGATGTCCTTCTCGTTCTCCTTGCACATCACGATGTCGGTGATGCCTGCACGCTTGGCAGCAAGAATCTTCTCCTTGATGCCACCCACGGGCAGCACCTTGCCACGCAGCGTAATCTCACCAGTCATTGCCGTGTTCTTGCGCACCTTGCGCTGGGTCAATGCCGAGGCGATACTGGTAGCGATGGTGATACCTGCCGATGGACCGTCTTTAGGCGTAGCACCCTCGGGAACGTGGATATGGATGTTCCAGTGGTCGAAGATGCGGTAGTCAATACCCAGTACGTCAACATGTGCCTTGACATACTCCAAGGCTATCACTGCCGACTCCTTCATGACGTCCCCCAGATTACCAGTCAGCGTCAGTTTCCCGGCCTTACCCTTCGACAGCGAGGTCTCGATGAACAGTATCTCGCCGCCCACGCTGGTCCATGCCAGTCCGGTAACGACACCGGCGTAGGCATTGCCCTGATAGATGTCGCGATAGAAAGGCGGCTTACCCAGCAAGTCCTCAATCTCTGTCGGCGTAATCTTCTCGTAGGGAAGTTCACCGCTCTCGGCCTTCTTGAAGGCCAGTTTGCGCAGAGCTTTGTTCACCTGCTTCTCCAGCTGGCGCACACCACTCTCGCGGGTGTACTGCTCAATAATCTTCTCGATGGCAGCCTTGTTGAAGGTCAGCTTCTTGTCTGTCAGACCGGTGTTGTCCTTCTCCTTCGGAATGAGGTGGCGCTTGGCAATCTCGTATTTCTCTTCCGTGATGTAGCCGCTGACCTCGATAATCTCCATACGGTCGAGGAGGGGACGGGGAATGGTACCGAGGTTGTTGGCGGTAGCAATGAACATCACCTTCGACAGGTCGTAGTCCACGTCCAGATAGTTGTCGTGGAAGGCATTATTCTGTTCTGGGTCGAGTACCTCTAGCAAGGCCGATGCAGGGTCGCCATTGTGCGTGTTCTGTGTCACCTTGTCAATCTCGTCAAGGATGAATACGGGGTTCGAGCTGCCTGCTTTCTGGATATTCTTGATGATACGGCCAGGCATAGCACCGATATAGGTACGGCGGTGTCCGCGAATCTCGGCCTCATCGTGCAGACCACCCAGGCTGACACGCACATACTTACGTTTCAGAGCGTCGGCTATCGACTTACCCAGTGAGGTCTTACCGACTCCCGGGGGACCGTAGAGACAGAGAATGGGACTCTTTAGGTCGCCACGCAGAGACAGCACAGCGATGTATTCCAAGATGCGCTCCTTGACCTTCTCCATACCATAGTGGTCGCGGTCCAGTATCTTCTGGGCGCGCTTCAGGTCAAGGTCGTCCTTGGTATATTCTCCCCACGGCAGGTTTACCAGTGTCTGCAGGTAGGTCAGCTGTACGTTGAAGTCGGGTGAGTTTGGGTTCACCTGATCCAACTTCTCCAGCTCCTTGTAGAAATACTTCTCGATATCCTCAGGCCATTTCTTGTTGGCAGCCTTCTCCAGCAGTTCCTTCTTTTCAGGAGTGCTCTCGTTGCCCATCTCTGCCTGCAGATTCTTGATTTGCTGCTGCAGGAAGTAGTTGCGCTGCTGTTCGTCGATGTCGTCACGTGTCTTGTTGCGGATGTCCAGCTTCAGACTCTGCAGGTTAATCTCGCGGTTCACGATACGCATGCAGCTGAACAGACGCTCCTTGATGCTGTCCATCGTCAGTAGCGCCATCTTCTCCTTCACACTGAATGGCATATTCGAGCAGATGAAGTTCAGCGCCATCAAGTTGTTGCCCACATTCTTGATGGCAAACGAGGCTTCTTCGGGAATCTCGTCGTTCATGTGGATGTATTCAGCAGCCTGGTTGCGCAGATCTTCTATGGCGGTCTTGAACTCCATGTCTCGCTTATCAGGCTCCTCTTCAGGGGCGGCAGCCGCACGACCAATCATGTAAGGCTGGTATTTCAATAGTTCCATCAGGCGCATACGCCCCAAACCTTGTACAATGGCGGTGATATTGCCATTAGGCAGGGTTAGTATCTTCAGCACCTTGGCAAAGACACCCATGTCATAGAGATCTGCACGGATGGGACTTTCCACCTCTGGGTCTCGCTGGCATACCACGCCAATCAAACCGTCTTTTTTCTCGGCCTTACGAATCAGCGACATGCTTGACTCGCGACCTATGAGGATAGGTGATACTACTCCAGGGAACAATACCAGATTGCGCACGGCCAGAATGGGCAGTGCGTCAGGCATTTCCATGTTTGTCAGGTCGCTGTAGTCGCCCTCTACATCGGCAATCATCGAGAACGACCTGTTCTTGTTATCCATGTACATTGTAATTTTATCTTCCATAATGAGGTGCAAAGGTACAACATTTTCTCGAAATAACACGCACGCGATAAGATATTTTAATATCTTCCGAATGAAAATGTACGAAAGAGGGTCATAAAAAAGAGCCAGCAGCATGATGACTACGGACTCATTTTATATGCAAAAAGCTGGATGTCAATTCATGGCGACTGCGTTTATTACTTGATGACTAACGCGCGGTCGATGGCGTCCTTCAGGGCAACAGCATGTGCTGTGCTGGCTGTAGCAAGCTTCTTCTGCAGTTGCTTGAGCGCCTGCAGTACGTAGGGGCGCTGACTCTTGTTCAATTGGCCGATGAGCGTGTTGACGTATTGGGTCTGCAGCGTCTTGCGGTAGATGCTGAGGTTGGCTTGTGCTGCGTCTTTCATAATCAGACGGTTTAGGTCGGCAATGTATTCGTCGGCTTTGTAGAGATCGTTGAGGTAATACAGACGGTCAATGAGACGCGCGATGTTGCGAGTGGCAACAGAGCGAGTGAGATCATTGGGGTCGGCCTCCAGGCGTTTGGCATAGGGCACATTGCGTAACCATACGGGCTCATTGAAGATGTGGCGCTCCACATATTTCATGGCGTTCATCTGCTTCTCGCGAGGCTGGGGACGGTAAACGTCACCTTGCTCGTCGATGGTCTTAAAGTTTTCCAACTGACCACCGATGTTGTTGATAACGTGGCCATTATAGCGCTGGAACTGGTCCAGGATCTCGTCGTACATACTTCTGAGGTTCTCGTTGTAGATGTCATCCTCTGAACGGGTCCACTCGGGCAACTTCAGGATTTCACGCTTCAGATTCAAGATGCCGTATTCGCTGGCTTTGACAGCATCGTCGCCCAAGTCTTCGGTTTGACGACGAGGATCGTCCTGCCAGGTCTCACCATCGCCCCACCAGAGTCGTGGATTGCCAGCCACACCCTCTTTTGCGAACAAGGATTGTAGGGCGCGATAGTCTGCATCTTCATCCTCGGCATCGAGCATAGGCGTATAGCCCCACTGGATAGCCCATATGTCATAGTCGTTGATGCGTGGGAAGATTTCATGCTGGGTCATGCCGTCTTCAGGCTGTGCTACGTAGTTAAAACGCGCATAGTCCATGATGCTGGGCGTGTGGCCGTGTTCCTCTACCCATGCCTTATCGCGTAGTTTCTCGACGGGTACAGAACTGGAGGCACCGAAGTTATGGCGCAGACCGAGCGTGTGGCCAACCTCATGCGAGGAAACGAAGCGGATGAGCTGTCCCATCAACTCCTCGTCGTAGTGCATCTTACGGGCTGCCTCGTCGATGGAAGAGGCTTGTACCATATACCAGTCGTGAACGAGCGACATCACGTTGTGGTACCAGCAGATGTGGCTCTCCAGAATCTCGCCAGTGCGAGGATCGCTGACATGAGGCCCATAGGCGTTGGCGATGGGTGAAGCCAGATAGCGGATGACAGAGTAGCGTGCATCTTCCATAGACATCAGACTGTCCTTGCCTTCAGGCCACTCAAGAGCGTAGATGGCATTTTTGAAGCCAGCCTTCTCGAAGGCCTTCTGCCAGTCGTTCACGCCGGCGATGAGGTATTTGCGCCATTGCTTGGGAGTGGCAGGGTCGATGTAGTAGACAATAGGCTTGACAGGTTCTACCAGTTCGCCGCGACGCATCTTTTCGACATCCTCGGGACGTGGCTCCAGGCGCCAGCGACTGATATAGCGCTTCGCCTTGACACGTTGCTGTCCGTCATTATAGCTATTGAAACCATGGGTGAAATAACCGACGCGCGGGTCGTAGAAACGGGGTTTCATCAGATTGGTGGGAAGCAACACAAACGAGAGGTTGATGCCGAACGTTACCCTGTCAGTACTCCGTGCTGAAGCGAGTCGTCCATTAGAATTATAGGTCTTCACTAGGCGTACCTCGGTATTCAAGGGGAAGGACTTGATGTCCTCAACGTAAGACAATTCCCTGAACATGTTGGTAAGCTGAAATTGCGACTTCACCGAACGAGGTAGGGCGGTGTTGGGATTGTCCTCAGTGAGGAAACTGGTCACCTTAATCTTGTAGAGCTTGTTAGTATGAGACTCTATCTTGAACGAGGCAATGATAGGATTCTCGTTGGAAACGGTGATGGCTTTGTTGATACTTTGTGTAGAGTCGCTCACATTGACAAAGAGTCGTACACGCAACAGCAATTGGTTGTCAACACCCTTTTGGAAGTAAACGGTCTGCTGACTGATCATCTCGCCTCCAAACAGACCGCTACCAGAAGGCGTAGAGGTAAAGCGCGTGGTGTTGAGGAAGTCGCATCCAATGAGTGAATCGGGAATCTCGAAGAACCAGTCGTTCTCCTCTTTCAGCACATTGAACATGCCTTTACGGTATAGACTGTATTTGGGGGCTGGCTTCTGGGCGAGGCTCATGGCCTCCTTTGGATCAAACTTCCCTGTCGGTTTGATTTGCCAGCGGTTGCCGTCATCGGCTGTCTTGTGGCTGTTGATGACAATCCGGTTAGAATCGTTGGTGTTGATATATAGCGACTGTCCCTCTTTGTTGGTTGTGGACAGCATATATTTATACTTTTCGTCTGCCTGACTTTTGTCAAAGGTAAAGGCTGCGCCGATATGGTCTACGAATGTACCGTCAGCACTCAGGTATTTCTTGGCTGTTGGGCTATAGAGATAGTGCTTCCCGTTGAAGAAGATGAAGGCAAAAGTCTTGTCCTTCGCTGGGGCGTCAGGACGGAGTTGTAGGGTGGTGAGCCCTGTCCCTTGGGCATTCATCACAATAGTGCCCCGTTTACTTGTAAACGTGTACAACTTTTTGTTGCTGAATTCTTTAGACGTCTTGTCTTTTTTCTTCTTTACTTGTTCGGCTTTGGGCTTTGCCGAATCCTTTCTCATCTCGGCCCTTGTCGTCATGCTTATCATGGTGAGGGCCAGCATCAGGGTTAATACTTTGTTCATTATCTTATTAATTAGTTTTTTCGACTGCAAAAGTACATAAAAGAAATGAACTGACCATGCGATGAATCCTTTTCTTATTATAAAAAAACATTAATGCACGCTATTCGGCGTCATTAATGGGGAGAAAATTTGTCGATATTGTTAAAAAGTAGTATCTTTGTGCTCTGTAAACGTAAAGGATATGTTTCAATTCAAGCAGTTTACCATAGAGCAGGAGTTGTGCGCCATGAAGGTGGGTACTGATGGTGTGCTACTGGGCGCGTGGGCCAAGGGAGGACCACGTATCTTGGATATTGGTACGGGGACGGGCATCATTGCCCTGATGATGGCGCAGCGCTACCCTGAGGCGCAAGTGACGGCCATAGATATTGACGAGGGAGCTGTCAGACAGGCAGAGCAGAACGTTTCGCAGTCGCCTTTCTTAGGGCGCATCAGTGTGTTGCAGCAGGCTGTGCAGGAACATCTGGGCGAGTATGAGTCGATAGTGAGCAATCCACCGTTCTTTATAGACTCGCTACAGGCTCCCGACGAGCAACGGAATATGGCCCGCCATACTGCCACGCTGAGCTACGCTGAACTGATGAAGGCGGCATACCGCTTGTTGGCTGATAATGGAGAGTTCTCTGTGGTAATTCCGTTTGACTACCGTCGCAGGATGGAGGATGAGGCTGTCTTTGTGGGCTTCTTTCCCAGCAGGGTATGCGGCGTAAAAACCACTGAAAGGAAGCCTGCCAAGCGTTATCTGCTGGCGTTTAGGAAACATCCCTGTCCCTGCGAAAAGTCAGAAATAACCATTGGTGATGAGACGTATAACAGGCTGACGGAAGCGTTCTACCTTAATGGGTGAGAAAGCCGGTCTTGACGAACTCCGTGAACTGGTCTTGATAGCCGTTGAAGACATTGACGTCCACTTCGCCTGTGATGCCATCAACACGACCGTCGGGACATAGCTGCCAGTAGGCCAGCTTAACGTCGGGCTTATACTGGCTATACCGGGCTATCCAGACGTTGTATTTCTGTTTGATATCCGTGGCGTTTGCCATGTGTCTGTTGACGAACATCTGACTGACATAGAGGATGGGGCGCATGCCTGTGCGCTTCTCGACATATTCCATAAAGATGCGAATGCGCTTCATGAGCGCGTCAGAACCACCAATCTTCCTAATCTGAGCATCGGTGGGCTCTACGTCTAGCACGGGCGGGAAGTCGCCCTTGCGGAACAGCGTGTGGTTGACGAAATATTTGGCCTGCAACTCCGCTGACGACTTGAGCGAGAAGAAATGGTAGGCACCGACATGGATGCCCGCTTTCTTGGCCTTCATATAATCGGTCATGAAATAACGGTTGCGGATGGTGGTGCCTTCGGTGGACTTGATGTAAATAAAAGAGACGGGGAATGTGCGTCCTTGCGTGTCGTGACGCTTGCCTAGTGAGGTGATTCGAAGCTTCGAGAAATCAATGCCATAGCGCTTGCGTCCTTTCTCGTGCTGATGGCGCGAAATATCGATGCCATAGATGCGTTCTGTCGTGTATTTTAACTTCTCTCCTAAGAACTTCCCAGCCTTCCATTCACCGATGCGCAACTGGTGGTTTGGTGAGGATTCGAAGGCGAAACCTTGTAACTGGTCGTCTTGCCAAAACCCCTCCTTGTGACAGCCGTCCCATTCGTCCATCGTACCTTGTCCGCAGGCCTGTAAGAAGGTGTCCATCTGTCCTTGGTAGATGCCTTGCTCGTCGACGCGGATAGCAGAGACTACGGTGTCAGCATCCCATTGGGCAGAAACGATGCGTCCCCGCCAGTCACGGGCAATACCCTTCCCGTTGAGCGAGCCGACCAAGAAGTGTCCCGCCTTCCAGTAGCCACCGCTGATCTTGACGGCGGGCATGGGACGGTCCTTGGCAGCGATGCGGACATATGACTCATAGGGTCTGTCCCCGTGAGTCGATTTGTTAATCTTTTTTGCTTTCTGTTTGAGCACTTCATGGTAGCGTGCCACAAGATGATAGCCCTCGTCAGAGACATTGTGTACCTTGAAATAATAGCGCATCTCGTCCAATTCCGTATGGATGCGTGCTTGCTGTGTAGAGTCGATAGGGGTGTTGGCAACGTAACGTATCTCCACCTTGTCGGGAATGTGTGGCGGAGTAGCTGGGTAGCGGTTGTGAAAGGGGTTGAGGGGATTGACAAGAGCCACCACTGCTATGATAAGAATATCGGCAAGGGTGGCTATGGAACGAATCTTTTTCATTTCTCTTCCTCCAACCATGAGTCAAGGAGCTGACGGGCGATGGACAGTTTCTCGGGGATGTGGGGCAGGTGGTCGCGATCGAACCAAGCACCCTTCGACAACTCGGAGCGTTGCAGGTGTATCTTGCCAGAGTCGTAGTCGGCGGTGAACCCCACCATCAGTCCGCAAGGGTAGGGCCATGGCTGACTGCCGAAATACTTCAGATTGGTGATATGCAGCCCTGTCTCTTCCATCACCTCGCGATAGACGGCTTCTTCCAGTGTCTCGCCAGTCTCTACGAAGCCTGCTACCAGTCCGTAGTGGTCGTCGCGGAAATTGTTGGCATGAACCAGCAGTACCTCGTCACCTTTGCGGACCAATACGATGACGGCAGGAGTCAGGAACGGCCATATCTCCTTACCGCAGTGCTCGCACTTCTTGGAGATGGCGGTGTCGAAGCGCATGGTACCACCGCAGACCCCGCAGAACTTCGTGTTCTGGTCCCAATAGAGCAACTCATGACACTTGCCTGCCAGCCGGTAGTCGGATTCCGAAAGCTTATAGTAGCTCTGTCGCAGTCCACACATCTCATAGCGTTCGTCACCTGTCAATGGTTGGTCTATGCGGTAAGCCTTGGCGCCATCAATGTCCATCACCGTTGTCCAGGGTTTAGTACTGGTGGGTGCCTCTTCGGGTATCTGGTAGCCATCGTTCGTTTTCTGCAGGACGAGGTCCGACTGACAAAATACAAAGTATTTCATGAAATCCGTATAATCCGTATAATCTGTGGTTGTTATTACTCTCCAAATATTAGTTTGCGGTCACGTTCAATGGCGGGACGTGCCCATGCATCGGGGATGAAGCGCCAGTTATTCAGTGGCTTACCTTCTACTTTCCCTTCTCGCTCAATCTTTAGTGTCAGATAATAACGCTGGTCACGCTCGCTCATGAAGATGATGCGGTTGTTGATGGAGTCGAGGGGAATGCCGGCACCATGGGTGAGCAGTTCGCCACCACCGTTGCCACGGTAGCTGTTCATGACCACCTTGTACCATGCTTTCTCGTCGAACGGTCGGCCATCAGAGAACTGGAGGATGCGTACCTTCTGACCGTCGGGCTTGGTGACATCGACGACATAGTCGATGCCTGCTGCCGAGTCGAAGTTGAAGGTCAGGTTCTTGAAACCTCTGCGTTGCTCGTCGCCTGCTGATCCTTCGTTGAGCATCATGATATGGTCGTCGGGACTCTTCATAGTGTTCACCCATAGGTCGTAGCTCATCTCCAGATGTTTGCGTACCTCCTCACCCGTCATGCGGAGCACATAGATCTTATTTTCGTAACGGTAGAGCTTGAACATGTCACTCATGTATATCGGTCCTGCCTTGATGTCGGTGTTGAACGTCAGAGGTGCGTTGAACGAGATGTCGGCATGTGTTTCGTCTAACTGCAGCTGGTGAATCAGGTCGGTGAAAGCAGCAGAACCAAAGAAAGCATCGCGCGAGCGCATGGGACTGACAAAGGTACCCAGCTGTCGCTCCACATACTGACGGATGGCGTCAATCTGTGGCTGGAAATGGGCAATGTACTGCTGGTCGATGGCTTCGTTGCGTACATCGATAAGTGCACCTTTCTTGCTGATAACCTTGCCGTTACGAATCTGAATGGTAGCTTCTGCTACTTTGAGGGCGTTGCACGACGGGTCCATGCAGAGCGTGTTGTTGATGGAGGTGTTGCGCTCAGTATGATCGTGGCCGAAGAAGATGACATCGAAACCCTCAACGGTTTCAGCCATTTTCTTGGCAACGTCTTCCTCATAGGTTGGTGTGACGATACCGCCATCCCATCCGCTATGGAAGAGTCCGATGATGACATCTGCCTTCTCCTGTTCCTTGAGAATCTTAATCCAATGGCGGGCTGTCTGGAGCATCTCGTCGAAGCGCAAACCTGTCCACAGACTTTCGTGCAACCAGTTGGGAATAGCGGGGGTCAGCATGCCTAATATAGCTACGCGGACACCCTCACGCTCAATGATGGTGTAAGGCTTGACGTAAGGCTTGTTGGTCTTGGTGTCGATGATATTGGCACCCAGCATCGGACACTTCACCTCCCTGATCCACTTATCATAGACAGCGTGCCCCGTCTCCACATCGTGGTTGCCGAAGGTCTCGGCATCGTACTGCAGGTAGTTGATAACCTCTGCGGCGATATTGGGTTCGTCAGTCTTGACATAGTTGGTATAGTAGCAGGTAGGTTGTCCTTGCAGGATATCGCCGTTGTCCAACAGAATCAGGCGGTCGCCATAGGTCTTGCGTTGTCGCTTCAGATAAGTACTGACTCGTGCCATTGTTCCCTCCATGGGACGGCGTTCGGTAAAGTTGTAGGGAAAGAAAGCACCGTGGACGTCTGATGTTTCTATCAGTCGTAGGGTGACGGTTTTAGCTTGTTTGGCCATGGCTGTCAGGCTTATACACATTAGTGCAAGGATCGTTATTGTCTTTTTCATCAGTATAAAAATAATAGGTTTAAATTGTTTTTTGCAAAGGTAGAGATTATTTTTTAATTCACCAAGTTCTTAGGCATGCTTTTTGCTGGTTAAAGGTTAAAAGAAAATAAAAATAGGAGGTAGTATTATGGCATTTATTGATTACTACAAGATTTTAGGGGTTGACAAGAGCATACCCCAGAAGGATGTGAAGCGTGCTTATCTGAAGCGTGCCAAGCAGTTTCACCCAGATTTGCATCCTGACGACCCTAAGGCTAAGGCCAAGTTCCAGGCGTTGACGGAAGCTTACGACGTGATAGGCGACCCCGAGAAGCGTGCCAAATACGATAAGTATGGTGAGCAGTGGAAGCAGGCAGAGGCTTATGAGAAGGCAGGTGCAGGTTTTGGTGGCTATGGCGGTGCACAAGGCAATCCCTTTGAGGACTTCGATTTCTCGTCGTTTGGCTCGGGTGGTACTGGTGGCTTCTCGTCATTTTTCCAGGATTTGTTTGGTGGCGGCATGCGAGGTGGCCAGGGCTTTGGTGCCCATACTACGTATAAGGAGGAACCCAAGAATACGCAAGCTACTGTCACTATCGATATGTATACCGCCTTGTTGGGTGGCGATATCATGGTGACGACGGGTACGGGCGAACGACTGAAACTGAAGGTGAAACCTGAGACGCAGCCTGGCACCAAAGTGCGTCTGCGTGGCAAGGGCAGGGGAGGTACGGACCTTATCCTGACGTATCAGGTGAAGTTGCCGACAGGGCTGACAGAACGACAGAAACAGCTGCTGCAACAGCTGCAGCAAGGTTGACAGAGATGCAAAATGCAGGGTGCTTAACCCTGCATTTGTGTTTTAAGGAACTCTTCTGCACGTTGCAGATCTTCCGGCGTGTCGATACCCACCGTTTCTACATTAGTGATGCCTACACGGATGCGGTAGCCGTTCTCCAACCAACGTAGCTGTTCCAGACTCTCGCTCAGTTCCAGCGGTGTTTGGGACAATTGTGTTACCTCGTGGAGTGTCTCCCTGCGGTAGGCATAGATGCCGAGATGCTTCAAGTAGGGGAAATGCTCCAGCCAGGTGGACTGTTCCTTGCCACGCACATAAGGTATTACCGAACGACTGAAATAAAGGGCAAACCCTCGCTTGTCGCAGGCTATCTTCGGAGAGTTGGGGTTCAGTACGGCCTCCATCGTCTCGAAGTGCTTGCCCAACGTGCCAATCTGTGTCGTCGGGTCGTCGAAGAGGTGCATCAGCGTCTCTATCTGTGAAGCCTGGATAAAGGGTTCGTCCCCCTGTATATTGATGATGACATCGGCATCGGTGTTAATCTTGGTAGTGGCCTCCTCAATGCGGTCGGTGCCACTCTTATGATCGGTACGCGTCATAACAGCCTTGCCACCAAAGGCCTCTACAGCCTGGTAGATACGCTCGTCGTCTGTGGCGACATAGGCCTCGCCCAAGACGGATGTTGCCTGTTCGTAAACTCGCTGGATAACGGTCTTACCGCCCAGCATGGCCAATGGTTTGCCAGGAAAGCGTGTCGACGCATATCTGGCAGGTATGATAGCAATGAATTTCATAAGCAAACATGTAAATCTGCTGCAAAGATAGTGAATATTTTTTAAAACGCTTTGCAGTCTCGCATTTTTTTCATACCTTTGTCAAGTTTAAATGTCTATTCTTATGAACAAACGATATATAATTCTCTTTTTTTGTACCATGCTGGCGCTTTCTGTGTCAGCCCAGAAGATAACCCTAGGCTCCTGTAAGATGAAGGACGGCGGTGAGTATAAGGGGCAGATGATGGCAGGAAAACCGCATGGTAAAGGTAAGACAACATGGAAAGACGGCGACAGCTTTGAAGGCGAATATGTCAAGGGCAAACGTCAGGGCTTTGGTGTCTATACGTTCCACGATGGTGAGAAGTATGAGGGCCAGTGGATGCAGGACCATCAGCACGGCAAGGGAACCTTCTACTTCAATAACAATAATAAATATGTTGGCTTGTGGTACCGTGACGAACAAGAGGGTCATGGCGTCATGTATTATTATAATGGTGACGTCTATGACGGTCTGTGGAAAGTAAGCAAGCGCAGTGGCAAGGGAAAGTATACTTATAAGAGCGGTGCCTATTACGATGGTGAATGGCTGAATGACCAGAAAAACGGTCGTGGTACCTTTAATTGGGTCGATGGTTCTTCCTACGAAGGACAGTGGAAGGATAACCGCCAGCATGGCAAGGGTACTTTCCGCTATGCCAACGGCGATGCCTATATCGGACAGTTCGTCAACGATGTGCAGAATGGCAAGGGCATCTATAAGTTCCAGAATGGTGACTTCTACGATAGCGACTACGTCAATGGCGAGCGCACGGGTCAGGGCATCTTCCGCTATGCCAATGGCGACCGCTATACAGGACAGTTCTATAAGGGCGACAAGAGTGGTCAGGGTACGCTGGTATGGAAAAACGGCAATACCTATCAGGGTGAGTGGAAGGCCGATAAACCCAATGGTCGTGGTAAGCTGACCATGAAGAATGGTGACTATTTTGAGGGACAGTTCCGCAATGGGACCATTCACGGTGAGGGTATCGCCCGCTATGCTGACGGCTCCAAGTTCCGTGGCCATTTCAAGGATGGCAAGCGTCACGGGCCAGCTATCGAAGAGAATAAGGAAGGCTTGCGCTTCGAGGGAACCTATGTGGATGATCGTCGTGACGGTCGTTTCGTAGAAAAGGATCGTAACGGTAATATCACAGCCCAAGGCACCTATGTGCGCGGCAAACGTCAATTGGAAAATAACTAAGTATGTTTAACTTATAACACGAAGACAATTATGATCATCGACACTTTAGACAATTTGGAGAAGTATGCAGCCATTAATCCGCTGTTTCCTAAAGTAGTAGAATTCCTGAAAGCTAACGACCTCAGTAAGATGGCTGATGGCAAGTATGAAATCGAAGGCAAAGACCTCTTTGTCAATATCACGACTACTAAGAGTAAGACGCCTGATGAGGCCGTCATTGAGACTCATAATAAGATGATTGATATCCAGATTCCTATCACTGCAGCAGAGACCTATGGTTTCACCCAGCGCGACCAACTGCCCGATGTCCCGTATAATGCAGAAAAGGACATTACCAAGATTCCTGAATTGGCAGCCGACAGCTATGTGACCTGTCAGCCAGGCATGATGGCTATCTTCTTCCCGCAGGATGGTCATGCTCCCTGTATTGCCACTGTTCCTGAATTCAAGAAGGCAATATTTAAGATTAAAGCATAAAACTTAAATCATATTACTATGGCTACAACAAAGAAAACAACGACCGCAAAGGCAAAGGCAAAGAAAGCTCCCGCCAAGCGTGTGAAGAAAGTAGAGGAACCTAAGCACATTGGCTTGGTGCGTGACGACTCCTGGCTGGAACCCTTCGAGCAGGCTATTCGTGGACGCCATGACCATGCCCTGTGGAAGATAGCTCAGTTGACGAAGAATGGCAAGAAGACCCTGTCGGATTTTGCCAGCGGTCACCTCTATTTCGGACTTCACAAGTTGGCTAAGGGCTGGGTGTTCCGTGAGTGGGCTCCCAATGCCACAGAGATATACCTGATTGGTGACTTCAACAACTGGCAGGAGTCAGAGAAATACAAGTGCAAGCGCATTGAAGGCACTGGCAATTGGGAACTGAAACTCTCAGAGAAAGCTCTGAAGCACGGCCAGCTCTATAAGATGAAGGTGAAGTGGAATGGGGGAGAAGGTGAGCGCATTCCCGCTTGGTGCCGTCGTGTGGTACAGGACGATCAGACAAAGATATTCTCTGCTCAGGTGTGGAATCCTGAGAAGCCTTACGAATGGAAGAAAAAGACCTTCAAACCCGACAAGTCGCCGCTGCTCATCTACGAGTGCCATGTGGGTATGAGTCAGGATGCTGAGAAGGTAGGCACCTATAAGGAGTTTACGGAGAATGTGCTGCCACGTGTGAAAAAGGACGGCTACAATGCTATTCAGGTGATGGCTATCCAGGAGCATCCTTATTATGGCAGCTTTGGCTACCATGTGTCTTCGTTCTTTGCTCCTTCAAGCCGTTTTGGTACTCCCGAAGAACTGAAGGAGATGATTGACACAGCCCATAAGATGGGTATAGCCGTCATCATGGATATTGTACACTCACATGCTGTGAAGAACGAGGTAGAGGGCTTGGGCAATCTGGCTGGCGACCCTAACCAGTTCTTCTATCCTGGCGACCGCCACGAGCATCCGGCATGGGATTCGCTGTGCTTCGACTACGGCAAAGACGACGTTCTGCACTTCCTGCTGAGCAACTGTAAGTATTGGCTGGAGGAGTTCCACTTCGATGGTTTCCGCTTCGATGGCGTAACGTCTATGCTATATTACAGTCACGGACTGGGAGAAGCCTTTGGCGGCTATGGTGACTATTTCAATGGCCATGAGGA
>Ga0247609_10001288_pt1 | contig 30513 bp, 24 predicted proteins | sample 172DNAGHGlowgp2_FD_193487 | JGI IMG/M metagenome (GOLD analysis project Ga0247609, IMG submission 193487) | Sheep rumen microbial communities from Palmerston North, Manawatu-Wanganui, New Zealand - 1728 DNA GHGlow gp2 | ecosystem: Host-associated > Mammals > Digestive system > Stomach > Rumen ... | reverse complement strand
CCAGAGGAATAGTAATCACGAATGACGGACAATTGAAATTCCTCACTGTACCTCTTGTTCTTTCTACTCATAATAGTTACACATTTTAATTGTTATTAAATGTGTCTACCTATATCAGTATAAGTCAGTTCTCGTTCATCTGGAACATTGCTACAGATGTGCTTGTCTATGCCTTCGAGAAAGGCGAATATAAGAAGATCATCATGCCCATGATGGTGCTTCGACGCATTGATGTGCTGTTGGAGCCAACAAAGGAAGCGTTGCTTACCATGAAGCAAAAGCTTGATGAAAGCAACATCCAAAATCAGGACCCAATCCTTTACAACGTAACTGGCTATCCATTCTTCAATACGTCGAAGTTTACCATGAAGACGCTGAAGAGCGAGACTGACCCACTGCGACTGAAGATGAACTTCACTGACTATCTGAACGGCTTCAGCAAGGATGTGCAGGACATCATTGATAAGTTTCATCTGCGCCAGATGGTGGATAACCTTACGGAAGCAGAACGCCTGGGCAGTATCATCGAGAAGTTTACGGACGATAAGATAAATCTGTCGAACAAGCCTGTACTGGATGATAATGGCAATGTTCGTTTGCCAGGACTCGACAACCATACGATGGGAACCATCTTTGAAGAACTGCTTCGTAAGTTCAATGAGGAAAACAATGTGACTGAGGCTGGTGAACACTTTACGCCTCGTGACTATGTGAAGTTGCTGGCAGACCTTGCTGTGCTTCCTATCGCTGATAAGATTACGGACAATACCTACCATATTTATGACGGTGCGTGTGGCACTGGTGGTATTCTGACGATTGCTAAGGATTGTATCATGGAGATAGCGAAAGAGCAAGGCAAGCATGTTCAGGTAAACATCTTTGGACAGGAATTGCAGCCAGATACTTTCGCCACTTGCAAGGCAGACCTGATGATTTCTGAGAACATCAAGTCTTTCCAATATCATCATGGCACAGAACAGCGTGAATATATTGCCTTCGACAGTACCATTTCGCGCGATGGTCACCCAGGCGAGACCTACGACTTTTGTATCTCCAATCCTCCCTTTGGCACACCTTGGAAAGAAGACCTGAAGAAGCGAGGACTGGGTGAGAAAGAGAAGAATAAGTTTACGGATAGGCGCTTTATAGTTTTAGATGGCGATGGCAAAGAACTGTCTTTTATCCCCGATATTGGCGATGCGCAGATGATGTTCCTTGCCAACAACCTTTCTCGCATGAGAGATGATACTGCATTAGGCACTCGCATTGTCGAGGTGCATAATGGCTCTTCACTATTTACAGGCGATGCAGGAAGTGGAGCCAGCAACTTGCGTCAGTACATCATAGAAAACGACCTACTTGAAGCCATCATTGCTATGCCTGAGAAGGACTTCTACAACACAGGTATTGGCACCTTTATTTGGGTTGTAACGAACAGGAAAGAGGAACGTCGTAAGGGCTTTGTGCAGCTTATCGATGCTACAGAGATAAAAACTCCTTTGCGTAAAAACTTAGGCGAGAAGAACTGCGAGACTTCTGATACAGACAGAGAACAGATTATGAAGCTGTTGGTGGACTTCAAAGAGACACCCCAAAGCAAGATATTCCCCAACAATGAGTTTGGTTATTGGAGTGTAAAGGTTTATCAGCCACAACGAGATGAGCAGGGCACCATCATTATGAAAAAAGGTGAACCTGTGATAGACAAGAAAAGTAAGGATGTTGAGATCATACCTTTCCACTATGAAGGAGGCATAGAAGGTTTCTTTGAGAACGAAATCAAACCTTACTCTCCAGATGCCATCATGGACATGAAGAGTGTCGAGACAGGTTATGAACTCTCATTCACCAAGTATTTCTATAAACCCAAGCAGCTGCGTACTATCGATGAAATCAGCCAAGATATTCGTAGCATAGAGGAACGCACAGACGGATTGTTGAATGAAATCCTTTCTTTAAATGAAGATATTACTACTGCCGTCACAAAAGGCTTGAATCCTGATGCGAAGATGAAGGATAGTGGCATCTCGTGGATTGGAGAAATACCAGAACATTGGGAGGTACGGCATTTGTCTCAAGTTTCTTATGAACACTATATATCAAACAAAGAGGTACACCATCAAAACTTGCTATCCCTTAGCTATGGTAGAATTATACGAAAAGATATAAATACAACAGAAGGGCTTTTGCCAGCATCATTTGATACATACCAAATAGTTGAAGAGGGGAATATTGTGATGCGATTGACTGACCTGCAGAATGATCATAAAAGTTTGAGAGTAGGTTTGGTAAAAGAGGAAGGTATTGTTACTTCTGCATATGTATGTTTAGGAGTATATGACAGTGTATATCCATCGTATTTATATAATGTCTTACATTCTTATGACATTAAAAAACTCTTCTATAGTATGGGAGGAGGATTAAGACAAAATCTGAATTGGCAAGGATTAAAGAAATTGGATATACCTCTACCACCAAAGGACGAGCAGCAATCCATTGTTGCCTACATAGAAGAGAAGTGTGAAAAGATAGATAAACTTGCTTCTGAACTACAATCAGAAATAGACTATCTGAAAGAATATAAGCAGCGACTCATCGCTGACTGCGTAACAGGACAAGTAAATGTTCAAAACGAAATGATATAAAATAAGGTGCGGCTGAAAAGCTGTGCAAGAAAAGAGGTCTTTGACATAGTGGCACAAGAAAAAAGAGAAAATCCTTGGAACTCTCGAAAATTTGTCGTATCTTTGCCCCAAAATAAGAACGCAAATGAAAGAGAGCACACCATATCCAAGGATTGACGAAGAGGACGGCAAAGTGATGGCGGCAAGTGAACCTGTTGCTGCTACGGCTATGGCTACAGAATATGCATTGCCCGAAGATGTTGACTATGCCAACATTGTTGATGGTACTTTGCAGGTTACTTCTGATATTGAGGATGAAATAGCTGAAGTAGAGCGTGGAGAAGTCGTTTCTATGGGTGAGTTTAAAACAATGTTTGCGAAATGGCTCGACTAATAGAATTTAGTCGACGTTCCACAGTTCAACTTCAGAAAATCCTGGAGTTTTATGACGAACGTAATGGAAATGACGCTTATAGTCGTCGTCTGTTGAAATGTTTGCTGTCCGATTTACAGCAAAAGGCCATGACCCCTACAGCCAGTAGCCCTTCAACCCGAAGTGATGTTCGTTTCTTCTACCTGATGGGATTTACAATAGTCTTCCGTTACAATACCAAAAGAATAACGGTTCTTAGTATCCGCTCATCAGAGCGAAAGCCTTTGAAATTGTACCAAAAGCAATAATCGCTTTTTCTTGTGTCGCTATTGTCTTGATCATAGTAAATTAAGGTAATAAAACAAGATAAAGACAATGCCGACAAATGTAAGTGAAATGAACCTCGAAGACATGATTCTTGCTTACCTGAGAGATAAGCAGGGATATGAAGAGGGGACAACCAATAATTACGTGAAAGACTACGCTCTGGATACGGAGCGAGTGAAACGTTTTTTGCTTTCGACTCAGAAGAAGAAAGTGGAGAATACGGCATGCTTTGCTAATGCGATAACAGAACGAAAGTTCTTTTCTGAGCTGGCAAAACAGTTGGCTAATCGTGGTGTGACGGATGTGCTGCGCAAGGGCTTTCGCTATATATCAGAACTCTTCGATATGTACTATCCTCTGCCATCGGAACTGAATCCGACAGCACAGGAGTTGTATAGGAAAAACATCTTCTGCATCACCAAAGAGTTGGCATATAGCAAGGAGAACGACAATCGCATAGACCTGATGGTGTCGCTGAATGGATTGCCTCTGATCACTATGGAACTGAAGAACCACTATACAGGGCAGACTGTTGAGAATGCCGTGAAGCAATACCAGACAGATCGCGATCCAAAAGACCCCTTGCTGGCACCAAAGCGTTGTGCTGTTCATTTCGCTGTGGATGACGATGACATCAAGATGTGCACCTGGTTGAGTGGTAAAAGTTCGTGGTTCCTGCCATTCAACAAAGGTGTAAATGGTGGCGCAGGAAACCCTGTCAATCCTAATGGTGTGAAGACTGCTTACCTATGGGAAGAGATTTTGGCCAAGGAGTCGCTATCGGATATTATCGAAAACTATGCTCAGGTAATCAAGAAACTCGATCCCAAGACGAATAAGGAGAAACAAAGCGTGGTATGGCCTCGCTATCATCAACTGGATTGTGTTCGCAAATTATTGACAGAAACGAAAGCAAAAGGGGTAGGGCAAAGATTCCTGATTCAGCACTCTGCAGGTTCAGGAAAGTCTAACTCTATCACATGGCTTGCTTATCAGCTGGTAGGATTACTGGACGGAACACAGGCATTGCTGGATAGTGTGATTGTGGTAACAGATCGTGTGAATCTGGACACGCAGATTAGGAACAATATTGTCGCCTTTAAGCGACTGCAGAATCTTGTGGCTTGGGCTGATAGTGCAGAGTCTTTGAGAAATCATCTGGAGAGTGGCAAGAAAATTATCATTACCATTGTGCACAAGTTCCCCTATATTCTGGAGGCTATTGGTGGAGAACTGAAACATAAGCGTTTTGGCATCATCATCGACGAGGCTCACAGTAGCCAGAACGGTTCACTATCTGCCAAAATGAATATCGCACTCAGTGGTAATGCTGGCGATGACGACATGGATTTGGAAGACCGCCTGTCTGCCATCATCGAGGGACGAAAGATGGTGACCAACGCCAATTACTATGCCTTTACGGCGACACCAAAGAACAAGACGCTTCAGATGTTTGGCACGCCATTTACGCAACCTGATGGAGAAATAGGGCATAGGCCATTCCATGAGTACACCATGAAGCAAGCCATTGAAGAAGGCTTTATCATGGATGTTCTGGAACACTATACCACCTACGACAGTCTTTTCAAAATTGTGAAGGCCGTTAAGCATGATCCCATCTTTGACAGGAAGGAGGCACTCAAGAAATTGCGTGCCTATGTGGAAGGTCAGCCTGAAACCATTCAGCAGAAAGCCAGTATCATAGTGGAACACTTCCATACCCAGGTTATTGATAAGGGAAAAGTAGGAGGACAGGCACGAGCCATGGTGGTAACAAGTAGCATACTTAGAGCCATAGAATTCTATTATGAGATAACACGGCTATTGGTAGAACGCAAGAGTCCATACAAAGCAATCGTGGCTTTTTCAGGTTCTAAGAACTATGGTGGCAGGGATGTGACCGAGGCTGATATCAATGGATTCCCCTCAAAGGATATTGAAGAAAATATGGAGCATGATCCCTATCGTATTTTGGTTGTTGCAGACAAATTCCAGACAGGTTACGACCAGCCGTTATTGCATACGATGTATGTGGATAAGGTGTTGACGGATGTAAAAGCTGTGCAGACTCTTTCACGTTTGAATCGCTGCCATCCCAAAAAACGAGACACCTTCGTGTTGGATTTCGCCAACGATGCTGATAATATACAGAAATCATTCCAGCGTTTTTATAAGACAACGATTCTCAGCAAGGAAACAGATCCAAATAAGCTCAACGATTTGTTGATGCAGATTGAAGAGGCCAACATCTATACAGAAGAGGAGGTGAGGGACTTGAATGAGAAATATTGGAGTAATGCGCCAAGAGAAACATTAGATCCTATCGTTAATAGGGCCGTAGAACGATTTAAGGCTCTTGATGAGAATGCTCAAATAACGACCAAAAGTAGCATCAAAGGATTCCTGCGTACATATCCTTTCATAGCTGCGGTGATGCCATTCAAGAGCACGGAATGGGAAATGCTGGATACGTACTTCTCATTGCTTATTCATAAATTACCAAGATTGACAGGTGAGGATTTTACTGAAGGTTTATTGGAGTCGATAGACTTTGACAAATATCGTCTGATTAAGAATGAAGAAAAGAAGATAGAACTTGAGAACAAGGGTACTGAGATAGAACCTATTCCTGTCGGCACAGCAAAGGGACTGCAAGAGCCAGATTTGCAAAAACTGAGTCATATCTTAGACGAGTGGAATAACCTGCATTTCTCAAATGTTGACAAAGCAAAGGAACAGTTAGAGGAGTTGCCAGAACGCTTACTTGCGGACGAAGCATTCGTGAATGCTGCCAGGAATAGTAATAAGGAAACAGCTATGCTGCAATGTGCCCAGTCGTTGATGATGATAGTTGCTGGTATGCTGAGAGAGAATACTGAATTCTGTCGTTACTATTTGGACAATCCGGATTTCATGGCTGCTATTAATAAGCGTGTGTTCGAGTCTGTTTATGGTACTTTGCTAACAAAGAAATTGAATAGCATAGAAGATGATGAGGATATACGTAATCTGATATTTAATCGCCTGCACATTGATAATGCGGTGTCAGATATGGAACTACAAAGCGAGGTGATTGAGAAATATGGAAACCGTTATGGTGGTATGTCTCAGAATGACTGGCGACATGTTATTGAGGACTATACACCAATGGTGAGGGATGCATCACGTTCATACGCTAAGGAGACATCCATGCAGCCAGATAAATTAGGTATGGCTGCTGAAGAAGGTAGCTTCGAAGGAAAATAATGATTCTGTTCGAGAGAAAAAAGAAAAGAAAATAGCGTTGGTTCAAGAAAAAATCGTATATTTGCACTTCATAAGGTGGTAAGCTGCCATTTTAATGGATGCTTGAAAAATGGATATATACATCGATGTGCTATGAAGAGATTTGGATTGTTACCACGGATTGTTGTCGCCATTATATTGGGGCTCTTGGTCGGTTCTGTGCTGCCTGAGGTGTGGGTGCGTTTGTTTGTGACTTTCAACTACGTGTTCAGTCAGTTTCTGGGTTTCCTTATACCACTGATTATCATCGGACTTGTGACGCCTGCTATCGCTAACATCGGACGTGCGGCAAGCAAACTGTTGCTGCTGACGGTTGGGTTGGCTTATGCTGACACTATTCGTCATCCTGCTCTATGAATTCCTGATTGCTGGCGGACTGGCCCGTAAGAATCCGCTGCGACTGCTGATGAACATGCTGCCTGCCTATATGACGGCTTTAGGCACCTTGTCGAGTGCCGCAACGATACCCGTGACGCTACGACAGACGAAGAAGAACGGTGTGAGCGATGAGATAGCCGGTTTCTGCATACCGCTCTGTGCCACGATTCACATCTCGGGCTCGATGATGAAAATCACAGCATGTGCTCTGGCTGTATGCCTCATCAACGGATTGCCTCACGACCTGCCGCTCTTCATTCATTTCATCCTGCTCTTGGGCATCTGTATGGTGGCGGCGCCTGGTGTGCCCGGTGGTGCGGCGATGGCGGCATTGGGGCCGCTGGCTGGTGTACTCGGTTTCGATCCCGAAGCTCAGGCATTGATGATTGCTCTTTACATCGCTATGGACTCTTTCGGAACGGCCTGTAACGTAACGGGCGACGGTGCCTTAGCGGTGATTATCGACAAGATATATCATAATAAGTAAGCTGTTTATCCACTTAAATACTTGCTGTGTCAAATATAATTAGTATCTTTGCACCTGATTACAATTCTTAAACGCTAATAATGGTAAAGAAGATGATGAAAAAAGTAAGAACAATGGCTGTTTGTTGCATGGTACATCCTTTATGGATGCAGGCAGTCATCATCCTATTGTGTCTGACGGCAGTCGTGCCGGCCAGAACATGGGCTCAGAAAGTACAACCCTCGGAACGGCTGACAAGACTGTTGATGCCAGGCACAAGCACAGTCTATTCATTCAACTATCCGACAGTCAATACGGCGGGTGAAAGCATCGTGCTGTCATCGGCCCTGGTTGCCTGGACACCTGACGGCGACGACCGGCAGGAGAGCGACAGCATCGAGAGCATCCATATCTACAGCCATGCTACTATTGGTGCCGATGAAGAACGACCCACCTCGACTGGACTCTCTAAAGAGCAGATCATGCTACAGTTTTTGCCGAGACGTAACTATAGTGATGCCATTAAAGGTACAAACGCCGAATACGTGGGGCGCTGCATCATCATAGCACCCGACTATGAGGGCTATGGCGTGACCAAGGACCTACCACACCCGTACCTCTCGCAGAGACTGACGGCACAGCAGGTGCTCGATGCTGTCAACTATGGACTCGAACTCTACCGCAAGGAGTTGGAGGAGCATACGGACGACTATGCGCTGCTCCCCATCAAGAGCGACTGGCGCATGTTTGGACTCGGCTTTTCCCAGGGTGCTGCAGTCACGCTGGCCTTACAACGCCTTATCGAGGAGGAAGGGTTGTCCGAGCAGTTGCACTTCTATGGCAGCATCTGTGGCGACGGCCCCTACGACCTCATAAAGACCATGCAGTACTATTTCGAGGATGACGGCACCAGTTACGACGTGGAGACCGACCACCGGAAAGGCATCTGCACCTATCCCGTGGTGGTACCGCTCATCATCAAGGGCATGTGCGCCACCCATCCTGCGATGGCTCAATACAGCATCAAGGATTATCTGTCGCAACAGCTGCTTGATACCGGCGTGCTCAATTGGATAGACAGTAAGGAATACACCACTGCTGACATGTCAAGAATGTGGAACAAACAGCTACAGGAAGGCCTGGACACCCTGGGCCGCCACTATTCACCAGAGCAGATGGCCGAAATGTTCTCTCCCGTAGATGACAAGGTATCGGGGCATTTGGACAAGATGTTTACACCTGCCACATTTGCCTACCTGAACGATGCCGACAAAATGTCGGTTGTGCCGAATGTGCCTGCCAATGCGCAGCAGGCCCTGCATCGCGCCTTGGCCGACAACTCGGTCACTACCGGATGGGTGCCCCAGCACCGCATACAGTTCTACCACTCACGAGCCGACATGGTAGTGCCATTTGGTAATTATCAGGCCTTCCACGATGCCCATCCTGACGGTGAGAATAGCATCTATCGTATCAACGACACTTATGCCGAAACTGACCACATGACTGCAGCTGTCATATTTTTTGGATTATGCTTAGCTGGTTCTTTCGCTGATGACTACCAATGGATAAGTGAGCCCCTGGCTCCGACAGGCATCGATACGATGCGCCTGACCGGCGTTCCGGCTAATGACGACAACTGGTACACGCTCGACGGCCGCTGCCTCAGCAGTAAGCCAACCACCAAGGGTGTATATATTCATCAGCGTAAGAAAGTCGTCATCAAATAACTTTCAATCTCCGCAAGCCTTGCGGAGATTTTTTTTGCTCTTTTCTCATAAAAGTTATGTATCTTTGCCCTCAAATTAAACATGATGGATATGAAAGAGAAGAATGAGAATACAAATCCTCCTCTGGTTGTGTTTGGTATCAAAGACACGATGCAGGGCATTATCAAGGTGATAGGTGTCGGTGGCGGCGGGTGTAATGCTGTCAGAAACATGTATATTGAAGGTGTGGAAGGCGTTTCCTATGCTGTGTGCAATACCGACAGTCAGTCGCTGGCCGCTTCGCCTGTTCCTGTGAAAATAATGCTTGGCCATACCGGACTGGGGGCAGGTGCCAATCCGGAACTGGGACGTAAGGAGGCAGAGACGAATATTGAGGACATTGAACAGCTGCTGAGCGACGGTACGCAGATGGTGTTCGTTACGGCTGGAATGGGTGGCGGCACTGGTACCGGAGCGGCTCCTGTCGTGGCAAATGTTGCCAAGAGCATGGGACTGCTGACGGTTGGCGTGGTGACAATACCTTTCTTTTTTGAAAAGAAACGCAAGATTATCAAGGCGCTGAAGGGTGTTGACGAACTGCGTAAGAATGTGGATGCGCTGCTGATTGTGAACAACGAACGGCTGTGTGATGTGTATGCTGATTCCGACGTGTCCATCAAGGAGGCTTTCCAACGGGCTGACAACATTCTGAAGGATGCTGTGAAGGGCATCTCGGAACTGATAACGGTACATAGTGACGGCAGCATCAACCTTGACTTCCGTGACGTGGAGAACGATTTATCGGATTGATGAAAATGATGATTACCGATATCGCCTTTCAATCTATCGCCATTTGAAGAAACCGTCAGCAAAACCTGATGTGTGTGAAGAGGGTGAACTGAGAAGAGAGGGAACTATTGGTGCTTCGTACTATACTTTTAACTATCTACATCAGACGTTTGAGTTGTCTGCAGGGAGCTCCATCGACGACGGGTGCTCTGTGAGAATTACAGAGAATGGTCTCGAAACTGAGCGTAAGCTAAAGCCTATCTACTGGTTGGACAAGGTGAAACGATGAACTTCCGTCAACTTATTTTAACATCCGTTACGCTAAAAAAGGTATAAAGATTTTGAAGATTCAAATATCTTTCGTACCTTTGCAAAGTTTTGGGAAAACGCGTCAGCGGGCTTAAAAATGGCCTTAAACGCAAAATTCGGAGAAATCCGAACCGTTAAACAGACAATAAATTGTAAATAGTAAATAGTTAAATCGTAAATAAACAAGATGGATCAGACTCTCGACAACGACAGAATCATTAAAATCAACATTGAGGAAGAGATGAAGTCGTCGTACATCGACTATTCGATGTCCGTTATTGTGGCTCGTGCCCTTCCCGATGTTCGTGATGGTTTCAAACCCGTACACCGCCGAATTCTCTTCGGTATGAAAAACATCAACAACGTCTCAACGCAGCCTTATAAGAAGTGTGCCCGCGTGGTAGGTGAAGTGCTTGGTAAGTATCACCCCCACGGCGACTCGTCAGTCTATGGTGCATTGGTGCGTATGGCCCAGGAGTGGAACATGCGTTACAAGCTGGTTGACGGTCAGGGTAACTTTGGCTCTGTGGATGGTGACTCGCCTGCTGCCATGCGTTACACGGAGTGCCGCCTGTCAAAGATGGGTGAGCACATCATGGACGACCTGGACAAGGAGACGGTTGACATGGTGCCTAACTTTGACGACTCGCTCATGGAGCCTACCGTCATGCCGACGAAGGTGCCCAACCTGCTGGTGAACGGTGGCAACGGTATTGCTGTGGGTATGGCTACGAACATTCCTACACACAACTTGGGCGAGGTTATTGACGGCTGCTGTGCCTTCATTGACAACCCCGACATTGATACAGAGGGTCTGATGCAGTATATCCCCGGTCCGGACTTCCCCACGGGAGCCTACATCTACGGACTGCAGGGCGTGAAAGATGCCTACGAGACGGGCCGAGGACGTATTGTGATGCGTGCAAAGGCTGAAATCGAGAGTGGCGACACGCACGACAAGATTGTGGTGACGGAGATTCCCTACGGCGTGAACAAGGCGGACCTTGTGGCATACATTGCCGACCTGGCCAACCAGCACAAGATTGAGGGTGTGGCCAACGTGAACGATGAGTCGGGCCGTCAAGGTATGCGTATTGTGGTTGACGTAAAGCGCGATGCCAATGCCAATGTGCTGCTGAATAAACTCTTTAAGATGACAGCGCTACAGAGCTCATTCTCAGTCAATAACATTGCACTGGTGAAGGGTCGTCCCCGTCTGCTTACGCTGAAGGAATGCGTGAAGTACTTCGTGGAGCATCGTCATGATGTGACCATTCGCCGTACACAGTACGACCTGAAGAAAGCTCAGGAGCGTGCCCACATCCTGGAGGGCTTGATTATCGCTGTCAACAATATTGACGAGGTAGTACATATTATAAGAAATAGTAAGACTCCGACCGATGCCCAGCGTAACCTGGAACAGCGTTTCGAGTTGGATGAGCTGCAGTCGAAGGCCATCGTTGACATGCGTCTGAGTCAGCTGACCGGTCTGCGTGTGGAACAGCTGCACCAGGAATATGACGACTTGATGAAGCTGATTGCCGATTTGCAGGAAATCCTGGACAACCCCGAGCGTTGCAAAGAGGTGATGAAGCAAGAACTGCAGGAGGTGAAGGAGCAGTATGGCGACGAGCGCAAGACGGAGATTATCCCCTTCGACCACGAGTTCAATGCCGAGGATTTCTATCCCGATGATCCCGTAGTCATCACCATCAGCCACATGGGCTACATCAAGCGCACACCGCTTAGCGAGTTCCACGAACAGGGCAGGGGAGGCGTTGGTGCCAAGGCTGCTCGTCACCGTGACAATGACTTCACGGAGTATATCTATCCGGCCACGATGCACAACACGCTGCTCTTCTTCACCCAGAAGGGACGTTGCTACTGGCAGAAGTGCTACGAGATTCCTGAGGGTGACAAGAACTCGAAGGGACGTGCCATCCAGAACCTGCTGAACATTGAGCCGGACGATGCCATCAATGCCGTGCTGCGCATCAAGAACTTCAACGACGAGGAGTTCCTCAAGTCGCACTATGTGATGTTCGCCACTAAGCAGGGTATCATCAAGAAGACTTGTCTGGAGGCCTACTCACGTCCACGTGCCAATGGTGTGATTGCCATCAATATCAATGAGGGCGACGACGTGGTTGGTGTACGTCTGACCAATGGACACAATGAGATCCTGATGGCCAACCGCAATGGTCGTGCTGTCCGTTTCAATGAGGACCAGGTACGTACCATGGGCCGTGTGGCTACTGGTGTCATCGGTATGCGACTGGATGGTGGTGACGACGAGGTAGTCGGCATGGTATGTGTGAACGACCCGGAGACGGAAACCATTATGGTGGTCAGTGAGAACGGCTACGGAAAGCGCACCGATATTGAGGACTACCGCAAGACGTCGCGTGGCACCAAGGGTGTGAAGACACTGGCTATCACCGAGAAGACCGGCCGACTGGTGGCCATCAAGGTGGTGACCGATGAGAATGACCTCATGATTATCAATAAGAGCGGTATTCTGATTCGTCTGAAAGTGGCTGACGTTCGTACGATGGGACGTGCTACCCAGGGCGTTCGTCTGATTAACCTCACCAAGAAGAATGATACCATTGCCAGCGTATGCAAGGTGGCTACTTCACAGGACGAAGAGGAGTATGAGGACATCGATGGAACGGATGAACTTGAGGGTGCTGAGATGTCAGAAGGCACAGAAAACCAAGTGAACGCCGAGGTTTCGGAGGATACGGAAAACGCTGAGAATTAAACCAACGGGAAAAGAATAAGTCAAAATAAATGTCAAACCAAATCAATTAAATGCTTATGAAAAAGTTAATGATGATGGCAATTATGTTCGTAGCTGCCGCTACGGCATTTGCCGGTGACTCGGATGCCTTGAAGGCTATCCTGAAAGCTAAGACCTATGCCGATGCAGAACAACTGCTGAAGGCCAACCTCGGTCAGCTGGCTAACGACGAAGAGAAGGCTGCTGCCTACAACAAACTCGTGGATCTGGCTGTCGATGCCTTTGACGCTGAAGACAACAAACGTATGCTCCAACAGCCCTATGACAGCAACGCAATGAATATTGCAGCCTACAATGCGCTGGCTAATGCTATGGAGTGTGACAAATATGACCAGCTGCCCAACGCAAAGGGTAAGATCAAGCCCCGTTTCCACTCAAAGAACCAGGGTCGTCTGAATGCTGCTCGTATCGCTGTTATCAACGCTGGCGTGGAGTTTACCAACAACCAGGACAACAAGAAGGGCTATGACTATTTCATGATGTACCTGAACAGTGGTAAGAGCTCACTCTTCCAGGATTCTGAGGCCATCAAGACAGATGCCAACCTCGGTCTGGCTTCTTACTATGCAGGACGCTGCGCCATCCTCAACGAGGACTATGCTGCTGCTACCGCTGCACTGAATGAGGCACTCAACGACACCTCTGAACAGATTCGTGACGGTGCTTTCGACTTCAAACTCTATGCCATGAACCGTAGTCAGAAGACCGCTGCCGACTCTGTCAAGTATCTTAACGACATGAAGGCCCTGATGGAGCAGTATCCTGACAATGACAAGGTATTCGGTGCTTTAGGCGATGCTCTGCTGCAGCAGGAAAAAACAGAAGAGCTCACAGCGCTTTGTAATGCTCACATGCAGAAACCTCTGGCCATCGTCTATAAGGGTATGATTGCCATGAATGCCAAGAACTATGCAGAGGCCATTGCCGACTTCAGCAGCATCACGCCCGATCATCCAAGCTACCTGCAGGTGGTTTTCAACCGTGCCGTTTGCAAGCTGAACCTTGCCGGCGAGTTCCAGGACAAGCACGCCAACAAGAACACAGGTGCTATGGCTCCTGCTGATGATGCCAAGCTGAAGGAGATGCTGAACGATGCCCGTGTTGATTTCGAGACGTGTCGCCAGCTTGACCCCGACCAGCAGAACGTACGCTGGGCAGTGTTGCTCCGTAACATCTACTACAACCTCGGCGACGAGGCTAAGTATCAGGAGCTGGAGAATATGTAAACAGGCGGCACCTTGTGCCTCATGTATATATTAAGGAGAAAATGATAAATGATAAACTATGACGCTTGTATGAAGAACTTAGTTTTATCATTTATCATTTTTTCTTTGTCGTTTACCAGCGCTGTTGCGCAGAAGAAAGAGATAGCGCAAGCCCGGTCTTTCATCAAGAGTGGCAAGAACTTCGACAAGGCAGAGAAGCTCATGGTTGACCTGCTGGCCAAGGACTCCGCAAACATGGAGAATCCAAAGATTCACACCCTGTTGTATGAATCAGTCAAGCGACAGTATGAAGCGGGTAATGAGAAACTCTATCTGAAACAGAAATTTGATACCGCTACCATCTTTAACCTGACCAAGCGCCTGTTTGATGTTTGTCTGCGCTTTGACTCTATTGATTCAAGACCGGACGAGAAGGGTAGGGTAAGGCCAGAATACCGTAAGAAACATGCGCGGGAACTTGACGACATACGCAGGAACCTGTATCTTGGCGGCCGTTTCTTCCTGGCCAAGAGTTGTTTCCCCTTGGCGTTCGATTTCTTTGATGCCTATCTGGACTGCGCCCGTCAGCCCCTGTTTTCAGACTACCACTACCTTCAGCAGGACACACTCATGAAGCATGCCGCCTATTGGGCTGTCTTCACGGGATATAAGGAGAATTCTCCACAGCATATCCTGAAATATGCTGACTTGGCGATGAACGATACGGCTAATGTGCTGTTTACCTTGCAGTACATGTCGGAGGCGTACCGTATGCTGGATGACGACACACTCTATGTGAAAACCTTGAAAAGAGGATTCGAAAGCAGTCCGGAACATGTGTACTTCTATCCGCGATTGCTCGATTTCTACAACAGCAGACAACGTTATGACGAGGCTCTTGAACTGTCGGAAGAAGCACTCACGCATAACGGGCAGAGCCAGCTCTTCCTTTTCGGCAAGTCAATGGTGCTGCTGAATATGGGACGCAACGAGGAGTGCCTTGCCATCAGTGACTCGCTGATTAAGATGAATCCCGACTTCAACGAACCGTATTTCAATGCCGGTACAGCCTTGCTGAATCAAGTCCTGCCCTTGGAAAGAAACAGGCGTGCCAACCGCAAGAAGATTACCGCCCTTTATACGAAAGCTCGTCCTTACATGGAACGCTATCGTCAGCTGGCACCCCGTCAGCAGGACAAGTGGGCTCCGGCACTTTATAAGATTTACTTGAATCTGAACATGGGAAAACAGTTCGATGAGATAGACAAATTACTAAAAAAATAAAAAAACACTACCTTTAAGCATTATTTTCCATATTATTTCGTAACTTTGTAGAACATTACAAAGCAAATCTAAAACATATCAAATTATGGAAAATAACGCTCAACTTATTGCTCAGTGCGAGGCACGTGCAAAAGAATGGCTTTCTCCGGCCTTTGACGAGGAGACACGCAAGGAAGTACAGGCTATGTTGGATAATCCCGACAAGACCGAGCTCATTGATGCATTCTATCGCGACTTGGAATTTGGTACGGGTGGACTCCGTGGTATCATGGGTGCCGGTACCAACCGCATGAACAAGTATATCGTAGGTATGGCTACGCAGGGCTTTGCCAACTATATTCTCAAGGCCTTCCCCGGCAAGCAGTGCTCGGTTGTCGTCGGCCATGACTGCCGTAACAACGGACGTATGTTTGCCGAGTCCGTAGCTGATATCTTCTCGGCTAACGGCATCAAGGTCTATCTCTTCGAGAGCCTTCGTCCTACACCTGAGATTTCGTTCGCCATCCGTCAGCTCGGTTGTCAGGCAGGTGTTAACGTTACTGCCAGCCACAACCCTCGCGAGTATAACGGCTATAAGGCATACTGGGATGACGGCGCACAGGTGCTGGCTCCCCATGACAAAGGTATCATTGATGAGGTGAACAAGGTGAAAATCGGTGATGTGAAGTTCGAGGGCAACAAGGAACTCATTGACATCATCGGTGGTGAGATGGACTGGGACTACCTGCAGGCAGTCAAGGAGGCTATGGTCGATCAGGATGTCATACTGCGCCAGAAGGACCTTAACATCGTTTACTCTCCCATGCATGGAACCGGTCGTGTGATTGTTCCTGAGGCACTGCGTTCCTGGGGTTTCCAGAACATCCACGTGGTACCCGAGCAGATGGTCATCGATGGTAATTTCCCGACTGTTGTCAGCCCCAACCCCGAGAATGCCGAAGCTATGACACTCGGCATGAAGCTGGGTACACGTCTGAATGCCGACCTGGTGATTGCCTCCGACCCCGATGCCGACCGTCTGGCTATTGTCTGCCGAAATGCAAAAGGTGAGTGGGAAATCCTGAACGGTAACCAGACCTGCATGATGTTCTCATGGTACATCATCGCCAACAAGAAGAAACTCGGTCAGCTGAAGGGCAACGAGTTCCTCGTAAAGACCATTGTGACCACCGAGGTGATTGCTGAGATTGCCAAGAAGAATGGCGTGGAATATCGTGACTGCTATACGGGCTTCAAGTGGATTGCCAACGAGATTCGTATCTCAGAGGGCAAGAAGAAGTACATCGGCGGTGGTGAGGAGTCGTTCGGCTTCCTGCCGTTTGACAAGGTGAGGGATAAGGACTCCCCCGCATCCATCTGTCTGATCTGTGAGATTGCAGCTTGGGCACGTGACAACGGCATGACGCTCTATGATTTGCTGATGAACATCTATGCTGAGTATGGCTTCTCGCGCGAAGTAACCATCAACGTGGTACGTCCGGGTAAGACGGGTGCCGACGAGATTAAGCAGATGATGACCAACTTCCGCAATAACCCGCCGACAGAACTGGGTGGTTCAAAGGTTTGCCTGTGGAAGGACTACCAGACACTCGAAGCCAGGGATGCCCAGGGCAATATCACTAAGCTCAACATGCCTGACACATCGAATGTGCTGCAGTGGTTCTGTGAGGACGGAACGAAAGTCAGCGTGCGTCCATCTGGTACCGAGCCGAAGATTAAGTTCTATACTGAGGTCAAAGATCCTTCGTTCAAGTGCGCCGGATGCTACGAACGCTGCATGAAGGCTGCTGAAGAGAAGATTGAGGCCATCAAGAAATCTCTGAATCTGTAAAGATTCTGTAGTTTTTTAACTAAGTATGTGTGGGGCAAACAGCGGTTTGCCCCTTTTCTATGGGTCAAAACATACATTTTTCACAAAAAGCGAAAAATATTCAGTAAAAAATTTGCAGGTGTCAGAGAAAAGCATTACCTTTGCACCGCATTTGAGAGAAGATGCTACGGTAACATACCGGGTAAGGAAGTTTGGGTGAGTGGCTGAAACCAGCAGTTTGCTAAACTGCCGTGCGGGTTACCGTACCGGGGGTTCGAATCCCCCAGCTTCCGCTTGACTTTAAAAATGCACTAAGTGGTCGGTTGAGCTTTGCTCTCCACTCCACGTTCAGTTGTTCAAACGAGTTTGACATCATTCACTAACTGGTCGGTTCATCTAACGGTTAGGATACAAGATTCTCAATCTTGGCATAAGGGTTCGATTCCCTTACCGACTACAAAAAAAGGAGCTTCAGAATTTCTGAAGCTCTTTTCTTTTTGTGTGTTTCCCGTGCTTACTTCTGCGGAATGTTCCTCAGGATGTCGAGCAGGTGATCCCATACCATTTGTACGGTAGGAATGTGCAGACGCTCATCGGGTGTGTGAACACCACGCAGGGTGGGACCGAAGCTGACCATGTCGAGGGCCGGGTAGCGTTCGGAGAACAGACCGCACTCCAAACCGGCATGAATACCTCGTACATTGGGTGCCTTGCCAAACAGTTTCTTGTACGACTCTACCACAATCTTTTGCAGCTCGCTGTTCTGACGCATCTTCCAGGCAGGATAGCCGTCGGAGCTGACCACATGAGCACCTGCCAGTTCGAAGGTGGCAGTAATGGTGGCACACATGTTGTCGAGGTTAGACATGACGTTCGAACGCTGGCTGGAAAGGATGTTTATGACCTTCTCGTCGGTATGCACGCTGGCAATGTTGCTGGAGGTCTCGACCATTCCACCCAATGCCTCGTCCTGGCAGATGGCGTAGATACCATTGTCAACAGCCTGCAGAGCTGTCACGAAGCGGCGCATGTCGGCATCGGTCATGACGGGTTCGGCATCGCAGCTTTCCATGTAGAACTCCATCGTCTGGTCAGTCACGTGAAATTCGTCCTGTACCTCGGCGGCAAAGATGTTCCAGTCGGCACGTACATTCTCCTTGACAGCATGAGGAACGGCTATCACGAAGTAGCCGTCGCGCGGAATGGCATTGTGCAGTTTTCCGGAATGGAACTGTGCCAGTTGCACACCTTCGTAGCGTTTCATCTCCTGATAGATGAAACGGCTCAGTATCTTGATGGCATTGGCGCGCTTCTTGTTGATGTCATCGCCGGAATGACCGCCGTTCAGACCCTTCAGCGAGCCACGCATGAAAAATGCCCCGTCGGCAGCTGCCTGACGGCTGATGTCGAAACGAGCCGTCGTGTTACGTCCGCCGGCACAAGAAACGAAAATCTCTCCCTCGTCTTCCGAGTCCAGATTGATGAGGTAGTCGCCAGTCATGAAGTCCGACTTCATGCCTTCGGCACCAGTCAGGCCCGTCTCTTCGTCGCGTGTGAAGACGCACTCAATGGGGCCATGCTCCACATCGTCAGCATTGAGAAGTGCCAACTCTATGGCACAGCCGATGCCGTCGTCGGCTCCTAACGTCGTGCCTTCAGCGGTCAGCCATTCCCCGTCGATATAGGTACGGATGGCATCGTGGTCGAAGTCAAATTCCACATCCACCAACTTGTCGCATACCATGTCCATGTGGCTTTGCAGGATAACCGTCTTCCGGTTCTCCATACCCTTGGTTGCTGGTTTGCGGATGATGACGTTGCCGGTCTCATCAACTTTTGTTTCCAGTGCTCTGCGCTCACCCCAGTTCTTCAGATACTCAATCATCTTCTCCTCATGCTTTGAGGGACGGGGAATTTCATTAATTCTTGCAAACTGTTCGAAGACACTTTGCGGTTTCAAATCACTTTTATTCATTTCTGATAATCATATTTGGAGTTTATTATTCTAATAAATCATAATTTATTTTGCTGTTCGCTTGGTTTACACTACCTTTGCATCCGCAAAATTAATAAAAAAGATGGAATTAGTGCTCATACCAACGTTAATAATTGCAATCGCCATGATTTTTCTTTTGGTGAAGGTGCTTTTGAAGCGTAATGGTGAGTTTTCATCGCAGCACATACACGACAGTCAGGCCATGAAGGAACGTGGTATTCATTGCGTGATGGACCAGGACCGGGAGATGCGACGCAAAAGCCGGCTGGCCGTGGAGGAAAAAGTAAAAAGGTAAAAAAGTAAAAAATAAAACAGAAAGAAATGAAAAAGAACATTCTTACATCGATGGCTGCTATTGCAGCATTTGCTCTTACAGCGTGCAACAACGCTGCACCCAAGATGGACGAACAGCCCGCTGCTGCTCCTGAGGGAGGCATGAAGATTGCCTATGTTGAGGTTGACTCGCTGGCTTCGCAGTACCAGTTCTGCATTGACTACACCAAGATTCTGGAGAAGAAGCGTACCAATGCCACGAACACGCTGAACCAGAAGGGCAATCAGCTTCAGGCTGCCATGAACAACTTCCAGCAGAAGCTGAACAATAATGGTTTCCGCAGCCGCGAGGAGGCAGAGAGTGCACAGCTCGCCATTCAGCGCAGCCAGCAGTCCTTGCAGGAGCTGCAGGCTCGTCTGGGTTCAGAACTTGAGAAGGAAGCTGCCGATTTCTCCCTGGCGCTGAAGGATTCGCTGGATCACTTCCTCGCCATCTATAACAAGGACAAGAAGTTCGACCTGATTCTTTCCAAGTCGGATGCCACCAGTAACATTCTTTATGCCGAGAAACGTTATGACATCACCGACGAGGTTATCAAGGGACTCAACAAGCGCTATAAGCCCGCTCCAGAAGCAAAGCCCGCAAAGAAAGAGGACGAAGAAAAGAAATAAAAACAAACTCTAAGTATATATAACAGAGAGGGGTAGGGTTCTGGTGAACACCTGCCCCTTTTTAGTGCTTGCCCAATTCCCAGCAGGCAACGGCAGTTGCAGCTGCAACGTTTAGTGAGTCCACGCTGTGTGCCATCGGAATGCGTACCACATAGTCGGCATCGGAAATCGTCTGCTGTGGGAGTCCGTCACCCTCGGTGCCCATGACAATGGCCAGGCGCTCTTCTTTTTTCAGCCTGTCGTCATCCAGTGCGATGCTGTTGTCGGTCAGCGCCATTGCTGCCGTTCGGAATCCATATCCGTTCAGCTCCCTGATGTCCCCGCTCATCCACGTCCAGGGAACCTGGAAGACCGTCCCCATTGACACCCTGACGGCGCGTCGGTTCAATGGGTCGCAAGAGTCTGGAGTCAGCAGTACGGCATCAATGCCCAGTGCCGCTGCCGAACGGAAAATGGCCCCGATGTTGGTCGTGTCAACCACACCCTTGATGACGACAACCCGACGGGCATCCTTGCAGACCTCGGCAACGCTGCGCAGCCTTGGCCGTCGCATGGCACACAGCACGCCACGGGTCAGCGTGTAACCTGTGAGTTCGGACAGCAGTTCCCTTGTCCCTGTATATACGGGCACCTCGCCGCATCTGCTGATGATGTCAGCCGCATCGCCGGTGATGTGTTTCTCCTCGCACAGCAATGCCGTCGGTTCAAAGCCTGCATCCAGTGCCACCCTGATTACTTTCGGGCTCTCGGCAATAAACACCCCCTTTTCGGGCTCCAGCGCCATGCGCAGCTGTGCCTCGGTCAGCGTGCTGAATACCTGCACGCCCTCCTCGTAGAGTGATGCTATTCTGATGATGGACATACCTTGATAAGCTATTGACGTTTCCCCTCGTTCTGCTATAAACAAAAAAGTGCTGCATGAATGAATCAACAGCACCTTTTGTTGAGGTACCTAGCAGAGTCGAACTGCTCTACACGGTTTTGCAGACCGTTACCTAACCGATCGGCCAAGGTACCCTTTTTTGTTTTGCGGTTGCAAAGGTAATATAATTATTCGGTATAGCCAAATTTTTCGGTTATTTTTTCTTGCAGAAATCCGTATTTCGTGGTTTCTGTGCTTTCAACGGACATCCTTCGCAGCTGTCGCAAGGGTTCTCAGCGCGTTTCAGCACCTTGTAAATGCGCCAGGAGGCATAACTCACGGCGGCGGCAAGAATGGCAAAAACGCATATCCATTGAACCATATCCATAGACCCAACCGCCTTATCTTGTCAGTTTCCGAAGCAGCACCTTGTTGATGACCTGTATGCGGTGACCCTGATAGACGATGTCCTCGCGTACATTATTTATATTATTAAAGAGGTCGCTGAAGGCGTTAAGCAGGAAGTTGGGCTGACTGCTGTCCTCCGTCACCTCCGGGTTGGTCACGATGCGTATGCCCTGTTCCTCTATGTGCACGTCAACGTCGGTGCCCGTCATGATGGGGTCGCCGTCGTAGTGTATGGCTCCGGGTGCCGTGCGGTGTATGTGTATGCGCTTGCTCTTGAAGGTCTTGATTTTCGAGTTCTTCTCCAGTGTCTTGCTGAACAGGTCGAAGCTGATTTGCGGGGCATCGAAGGCGGTAAAGGGCTCCAGTATGACAATGTCCATCATGCCGTCCTTCATCGTGGCGTGGGGTGCAATGTAGGCGTTGTTGCCGTACTGCGACGCATTGGCACAGGCTATGAGGAATGCCTTGTAACGCTTGGCGCCCGTCTCGTCCTCTACCTCGTACGTCTCGGGCTTGTATTTCAGTCCTTCCTTCAGCACGTTCTCCACGTAGGTGATGGGACCGCGCTTGCCAGCTTCGGCAAACTTGAACGAGATGAACGCATCAAACCCCATGCCGCAGGTGCAGAAGAACGGCAGGTCGTTGATGACACCATAGTCAAACGATTCTATCTGGCAGTGGTTGATGATGCGAAGAGCCTTTTTCACATCCAGTGGTATGCACAGGTGGCGGGCCAGTCCGTTACCGGAACCGCAGGGTATGATGCCCAGCGCGGTCTGTGAGTGGGTCAGCGACCGTGCCACTTCGTTTACTGTGCCGTCGCCGCCTACTGCCACGACGACATCCACCTGCTGTTCCACGCAGTCGTGGGCTATCTCTGCTGCATGTCCGGCATATTCGGTCGTACGAATCTCGTAGTCGAAATCATCCTTGCTGATAATCTCGTCTATATACTCCGGAATCATGTTTTTGTTATGCGTACCGGATATCGGATTGAGTATGAATGTTATTCTTTTCTTGCTCATCTCAGCCACAAAGTTACGAAATTCAGTTGAAATATGTCTAGTAAATGTAATAAATTTTATGTTTTGTGCGAAATATTACGAAAAAAATGCACTATTTGATAAAATTTGTGTAACTTTGCAGCCTGTAACAAATAAGAGAAGTGTTGTACATACATAATAAATATGGGACAATTACAAGAAAGATACAAGAATTATCGTGAGCCGCAGAAATTCATGGAGGCTGACGTTTATCCCTATTTCCGTGCTATCGAAGGAAAACAGGGCACGGAAGTAGAGATGGGAGGCCACAAAGTACTGATGTTCGGCTCCAATGCTTATACTGGTTTGACAGGCGACCAGCGTATTATTGATGCTGCAAAGGCAGCACTTGACAAGTACGGTTCGGGCTGTGCCGGCAGTCGTTTCCTGAATGGAACGCTCGACCTGCACGTACAGTTGGAGAAGGAAATCTCGGAGTTCATCGGCAAAGAAGACTGTCTTTGCTTCTCCACCGGATTCTCTGTCAACCAGGGTGTTCTGGCAATGGTAGTCGGCAAGGACGACTACATCATCTGCGACGACCGCGACCATGCAAGCATTGTCGATGGTCGTCGTCTTTCGTTTGCCAAGCAGCTGCACTATAAGCATAACGACATGGAAGACCTGGAGCGCGTGCTGCAGAAGCTGCCTTACGAAGCCATCAAGCTGATTGTCGTTGACGGTGTCTTCTCTATGGAAGGCGACTTGGCAAAGCTCCCCGAGATTGTTGAGCTGAAGCATAAGTACAACTGTTCCATTATGGTTGACGAGGCCCACGGCATTGGTGTCTTCGGCCGTCAGGGCAGGGGAGTGTGCGACCATTTCGGACTGACCGACGAGGTCGATCTCATCATGGGAACCTTCTCCAAGTCACTCGCATCGATCGGAGGCTTTATTGCTTCCGACTGGGACACCATCAACTTCCTGCGTCATACCTGCCGCACCTACATCTTCTCTGCGTCCAACACGCCTGCTGCCACCGCAGCGGCTATGGAGGCTCTGCACATCATCCAGCAGGAGCCCGAGCGCATCGAGTCACTTTGGCGCGTCACCAACTATGCCCTCAAGCGTTTCCGTGAAGAAGGTTTTGAGATTGGTGATACCGAAAGCCCCATTATCCCGCTTTATGTGCGCGATGTGGATAAGACGTTCCTCGTTACGGCACTTGCCTTTAAGGCTGGTGTGTTCATCAATCCTGTCATTCCGCCTGCATGTGCTCCTCAGGACACGCTGGTACGCTATGCCCTGATGGCCACCCATACCGAAGAACAGGTTGACCGCTCGGTAGTGGCGCTGAAGAAGATATTTGTTGAACAAGGCATCATCAAGTAAGATAGAAAAAAAAGAAATTGGGAAATGAGAAGTGGAAACGTTAAAAAACACTAAGTAGCGTCCATTTCTCATTTTTCATTTCTCATTTCTCGATATAAAAGTGTACCTTTGCAGCCGCAAAACCGGAACATTGGTATTGCAACGAGGTGTAGCGCAGTTGGTAGCGTTCCTGGTTTGGGACCAGGCTGTCGCAGGTTCGAGTCCTGTCACCTCGACCACCCTTGAAAAGTTCGGCCGCTGACTCACATGGAGTTAGCGGTTTTTTTGTGCCCTGTATCGTCCTGCAAAACCCCTGCAACAAAAAGGGCCGACACCCCGTTGTCAAGTGCCAGCCCCTTCATGAGAGAGATTATTTGATGGTAATCCAGACAGCCTCACCCCTGTCCTTTGCCTCGACAATCTGCTGCTTCAGGCGGTGAAGCCAGATGCGGCTATCGACGACCTGCCCCACGAGTTTGTTCTTGCCTACGAGGATGCACCCCTCGGTGTCCTTGGCGGTGTTGCCCGCATGGATGCGGATGCCCTCGAATTTTGGCACGCCGAGCAGGATGGGCAGCCACTGCCTCAGTTTCGGGCTCCATGAGATGACCACGGCGTAGCGGCCTTCGGGGATGGCCGAGCGGCCCTTCACCTTGTAGGCACCGTTTTGGTAGTCGCGCCAAGTGGGTTCCAGTGTGTCACAAAAGTAAACTTCGCGCTCACCAGCCAGATACTCATCGTCAACCCTCTCGCGGATGGAAAGCCTACCGATGGTGTAGGCCTTCCGTTTTGCTATACGTTCTAATATCAGTTCCATGTTATTTCTGTTTTTTGATTTTCGAAAAACTGTCATCTGTCATCTGTAAGAGGTAGCCGCGATGAACCCACTGCGAGAGCATGTTGCGTGTTCCACGGGTGTCCATGCCGTTGGCCTGACGGATAAGGTCGGCATCGTGGACGGTGAACTCCTGGGGCAGCAGTTCCAGCAGGTTTCGGGGGCCTCGGCGACCAGTCTGTTCATCAGCCTGACGATTAGCCTGCTCGATGGCCTCGCCGAAGAACTGCATCTTGCAATGCATATCATACAGCAGGCTCCAGCGTACAAATTCCTCTATCTCCTTCGACCATTTGTAGTCGTTGCAGATGTAGAGCACACAGGCCTTCAGGTAGGCAATGACATTGGCACGGAACGAGAGGTTCTCATAGACTCTCGATTGCGAGAGACGGGCAAATTCGGCACACTCATCCTTCAGCTTCTTAGCCAAGCGGAACGCCTGCGGACAGTCTATCACCCCAGCAGCACGACAGAGGCGGTCAATGAAGGGGCGCAGCTCTTCGTCGAAACTCGCATCGTACGTGCCATAGACAGGCATGTCGGCTCCAATCTCCCGTTCAGGAATGGTGCAGAAGTTGATGCGGCTGATGGGACCATCGGTCAAAACCCGTGCGAAATAGCGCTGCCCTTTTTGGATGGTTGTTGCGGCATTCCAATTGAATCGGATGCAGACCTTTTCCGTGACCGACTGCGTACCTACACGCGTCTGACCGTAACGGTTGTCGGGGTCGAAAGCCAGGCACATGATCTGAAACTGCTGCGAACCTCGAGCCGAACCGCGAAGGGCATCAAACTGGTCGATCTCGTTCATCTTCGTATAGAGGAAATGCTCGTCGGCCTCAGCCATACGCATCACGAAAGCAGGATTGGTCATGTCTGGGTCAACCTCCTGGATGACAAGCCCTTCAGGACGCTGGCGCTTATCCTTGTTTGAGCCTTTCGAGTTCACCTCCTTCTTCCAGTCGGCCTCTCGTTTCAGGTTCTCGGCATCGCGCTTGCGGATATCAGCCATGATGTGGTTGATGGGTTGCGAGATACAGTCCTTACCGGCACCCGTTCCGGCCATCAGCACGTTCATAAACGTGGCCTCGTGCATCACATTGTCGATATACGGAAAGCGGACCTTCCACAGATGAGCACCCAGCGCAGGAAAGATTGCGTGAGCCACAGCAGGCTTATAGACATCGGGGGTTCTCGAAACCAACAGCTGTACCACTTTCGGCAGTTTCTTCGGCATCTCGGGCAGCGGAGCAGGCTCAGAATCATGGGGACAGGTTGCTTGATTCAGGTCTGCGACCGAATCATGAACCTGTCCCCGTGATTCACCCAAAAATGAAATGGGATGCAAAGGTACGAAATAATCCTGAACTTTAGGACAATGTTCTCGTTAATGATTCTAAAGAAAAAATGACCAAAATATATAATGTCAGGAAGTTTGAATAGAAATATAAAAGTAGGGTGAAAATTCACCCTAAATTCTAAAACTGTTTATTTTTATCAACTATTTACAAATCTTGTTCTTTTAATGATTTCCGAAATTCCTCATAGCTGATTTCCCTGAATACACCTGAGTAATATCTCCTTATACGCCAATCATCGTCCTTCATTATGGGTAAATAGAAGCGATAATCTGGCAATTTTTTGGAACAGGCAATATAAAGGTCATGCAGATCTTTCACTTTCTTCTCGTATTCCTCCTTGCTGATAGTAGCACCCACAGCCACATTTACACTTTTGACTTCAAAGATGTGAATCCTACCGAGTTTGTCTTTCATTACAAAGTCCGGATAGGAGGCATGAATGCCATTGGCATAATATTCGTATTTGATTTCAGAGTTGAGAGGATAGTTCTTACCCCATAGGAATAGTTCATCTTCTTCATCCATTCCTGGCATTTCAAGTTCAGAAATATAATTGCGTTTAGATGCCAACTGTCTGAGTTTTGCAGCCCACTCTTTCTCAGCATAACTGTCGAAAGCGAACTTGTCCTTTCCATCTTTACGACTCCACACCCAGTTCAAGCCTTGTTCTTCATAGCTTGTTTCAGTAAATGATGATGTAACAGGGAATGTCACTTCCTTGTCAACAACAACACTCTTATCATAGTCACAAATATAGTTGTCGTATTGAGCTTTTACCTTATCAATGTTCTCTACAAACTTATACCATCGTTGAATATCTTCTCTCGAATAGTCATAACACAAAGACTGCAAATCATTGGGCACTCTCGAGAGTTTCTTGTGCAGTTCGAAGATACTAGTATATTCAAGTTTGTCTAATTGACCCTCGATGAATCCTTCGATGTCGAAGTCTGCTTTTTGTGTTAGGTTTTCAAGGCGTGTTGACTTTACCTTGAAATGATCTTGTATGTCAGAGCCTCCGCCAAACAATGACACCTGACGTCTTGCCATCATTGTATCAGGTCGTATACCCCATACCCAGGCAGTTGTAGCCAATCGTTTTTGTTCGTCATTGAGCGTCTCAAAATCAAGCAAGCGGGGATTCCTCCTCACTCTGCCAAGCACTTGTTCGTCAAGTTGCTTACTTTTGCTATCTCGAACTTGGTAAAGCATACAAGCACGAGGAATATCCCAACCCTCGGAAATAACCATCTTGAAGATAATCACATCAATACCACGATTCTTGGCATAATCTTTCCATTGATTGACTGGTAATTTCCCTTTGATAATATCGTTGGTGTCGCAGAGACTTGATTCTCCCTTCTTACCTTTTAAATCTACCATCACCATCCACTTCAGCCCTTGATTTTCAACCTTGTCAAGAACGGGACGGATATTTTCGTTCCACTCCTGTTCTGCTTTTCCTTTATTCGAAATTTGGATAATCAGGCATGGCTCAACATCGAGTGAGATATACTGCTGCTTTATCTCTTTGAACTTTTTGACGGCATCCTCCACGGTATCGTTCAGACTACCAAACTCAACCCTCTTAATCAGGCAGGCATCCTCTGCTTCACTATCAGTAATCATCACATCAGGTATTTGTCCCTTCTTCTTGTCGGGTGTAGCAGAGAAATTGATAACCTTGCGAAAGAATCCTTTCAGTTTTGTGTCGATATTTGATGTTGCCTGATGGCACTCATCCTTTATTAGGTAGATAATTTTATTCTTGCCCTCCCCGAATATGTCACCTGTCATAGTGCGCAGGAAGTTAATCATTGGGCCACGCATCAGCAGACTATCTTCTTTAAACAGGTCGCGAGGCAGAACATAAACATTGTATCCATCAGGAATCTGTAGACCTTCTTCTCCAGAGATATCGGTTGAAATAAGATAAGGGCTCAATTTAGGGAATGTGCCATCATCTGCCGTCTCTTTGAACGACTCATAGTCTTGCTTAGCCAAGTCACCTTTAGACAGCGAAGAAACCAAGAAAATGATATTCTCATTGGCTTCGATGATGCGGTTCATCATGTCAGCCATCATGCGGGTCTTACCGCTTCCTGTTGGAGCACGAAAGGTTGTTTCTTCCCTCTTGGCAACCTTCTCAACGAGGCGGCTAACAGCATTATTTTGTAAGTCTTTTACTTCCTGTAGCATTATCTTCCACCTTTTCTTACAACTTCTTCCCAGTCTTCATCACTCTCAACATACCATTGAGTGTTGGCAAAGTTCTGACATACCCAGTCTATCTTATCTTTCAGCGTCTTGAACTTTTCCTTCCCATACAGCGTTTCATCAATTTCCTCAAACGGAGTCTTTCCATCTGCTGTCATGTGATTGGGGATTCTATCTATTTCATAGACATCAAGATTGCCACCATAAGGAGCATTATCTTCAATCCATGAAAAATTCTTACTACCATCATAGCATTCGCCAGTCATGATACGCTTAAGCCTCTTAGTCGTTGTATCATATGCAATTCCATTGGGATTCCTTTCATCTTTCTCGTTTACTTGACAAAGAAGGAATTGTCTCTCACCTCCATCTTTGTTGAGTTCAAGAACAGATTGACCAGTGGTTCCACTACCAGCAAAAAAATCCAATATAACTGCATCCTTCTTGCAATAGGTTGTCGCTTGTAACAATAACTTAATAAGGCCCACAGGTTTTGGATTATCAAATGGCAAGTAGCCAAAAATATCTGTCACTATTGAGCTACCATCTTCATTTGTCTCACAATTATACGAAAATTTCTTTGACAGAAAATTTTCCATTTTCTTTATTTCACCACCATTTTTGATATGATTTGGCCTAAAAGGGATTTTAGCAATATATAATGGTTCTTTATTCGTTATAATATCATCAAGAGTCTCTTGACTATACCTAAATTCTCCTTCAAGTCTGAATTCATTTGCATTTCTACCATCAATAATAGTTACGTCATCTAACAACTTGGTTTTGATGTTTCCTTCAGACATATCTTGACTTCTTACTATGCCATCTGGGAGATTAACAGAAACAGATCCTGCTTTAAAAGTTAGAATAGAATAAGGATTTCCTGCATTATTCAAAGGGTATTTTTTCCCTATAGTCGTTGTCTCTACAGAGAAAGGATAAGATTGGTTATGGTCTTTGACATAGCATAGTACATATTCAAATCTAGAGCCAAAGTAACTTGAGAGGAAAGACGGTTTGTCTTTCTTCTGCCATAAAAACATTCCTGCAAAATTCTTTTCTCTAAATACCTCGTCGAATAGGCATTTGACGTAAGCCTGATTTCGATCGTCTATGCTACAAAATATGACCCCTGTGTCTTTCAGCAGTTGCTTTGCCAACATCAATCGCGGATAGAGCATCGACAGCAAATTGTCGCGAGTAATTCCATTCTCATAGTTGGTCTTAGCAAAGTCGCCCATGCTGTCTTTGCCGTATGGCGGGTCGATGTATATCACATCCACACCTTTCTTATATTGGATCAGCAAGTTCTGCAATGCTTCGTAATTGTCGCCAATTATAAGCTTGTGCGTAGGCTTTGAGTCATCCGTATGGAAGCTAAGCGCATCGTTCTTCCTATAGTAACGTATGGTATTATCCATCTTTTCCAGTCTCTTCTCATAGTGGAGACCGGATTTCTTGTAGGTTGTTCCTAACGACATAATCTTGATAGCCTCATCATCGCTGTCAGCCTGCGTGATGAGTTTCTGTAGCAGTTCGGCATTGGAGCGTTCCAAAACTTTATCCTCCAATCGCTGCTCAATCTCAGCTATCATGTCTTGCTTTAACTGTGATAATTCCTGTTTCATAACATTCCTGTACTATAGTTCTGCAATCAGACTATATCTCCAGGCTTGCTTACAGGAACATTCTCTCTAAAACCCAATGACACGAAAAAAGCGCCGACCTGACTCTTCTCTCGCGTCATGAGGTCGTAGGAATGTACCCGTACTGCTGAGATATAAGCCATGCCTGCGCTATCGCACAGACATCAACTTATTTACTCTCGAGCAGTACATCATTGAAATTTCCTACGTTTCATGACGCTCTGAATAAATAGCTGATGCTATTGTTATTCACCCATAAAATCGCACCGGCACTCTGCACCCAGAGAATCTTGTATTCTGCAAGCGTCGTTTACGACGATTAGCCGATACTTGCTGCAAAAGTACGAAAAAAATGTGGATTACAGGTCGATTTACTCAAAAAACTTAAAATAATCGCTAAAATACTTGCAACTTTCAGAAATAATGTCTATCTTTGCACACAGAACAATGGACGTGTTCCATTTATTGGGATTGGGGTGTCCCCGATCGGAAGAGTTGTCAGGTTCGTGGCGACTCTTTTTTTATGT
>Ga0247609_10001286_pt1 | contig 30543 bp, 67 predicted proteins | sample 172DNAGHGlowgp2_FD_193487 | JGI IMG/M metagenome (GOLD analysis project Ga0247609, IMG submission 193487) | Sheep rumen microbial communities from Palmerston North, Manawatu-Wanganui, New Zealand - 1728 DNA GHGlow gp2 | ecosystem: Host-associated > Mammals > Digestive system > Stomach > Rumen ... | reverse complement strand
TACCCACAACACCGGTTTACGGCCGCACGCCCATCTTTACTTGCAACCAGAATAATGGATGTGGCTGTGGCTGTGGCTGTGGCTGCGCAATGTAGGAGGTGTTGACCTATGGCAGAATATTTAGCAAATGCAGTACAGAATGTTGCTCTTAATAATCCCGTGCTGTTTACCGCTTCTATTCCTTGCAACAAAGGCTGTGTATATCACGAAGACGAGACAGGAATTTTTATTCTGAAGGGTAAGACTGATAATTGTTTTGCACGGTATCAAGTAACTTATAACGGAAACATTGCTATCCCGGAAGGTGGCGATGTTACACCAATAGCAATTGCTATTACAGTTAACGGCGAAACAAGACCTACATCATTAGCAGAATTTACACCGCAAGCAGTAGATGAATATGGAAACGTGACAAGCACTGCTATTATTACGATTCCAAGAGGTTGCTGCTTTACAGTTGGTGTAAGATATGTTGATGCAACTGCAGATGATGCAGCAGTAACACCCACACCTACTATTGAGGTTAAAAATTCAAATCTTGTAATAACAAGAATCGCATAGGAGGTAGAAGAGATGCATAAGTTATATGACGTAAAAGAAAAACTTATCAGAGAAATGGAAGAGTATGCAAATAAAAGCAACCTCTCCAAAGATGATGTGATGTCAATAAAGTATCTGTCAAGTTCTATCGACCATATCTGCAACATCCTTGAGAAAGCCGACGAGGAAGAGTATAGTAACGCAATGGGCAATTCTTATGAAATGTCTTATGCAAGAGGTGGAAGAGGTAGCTCTTATGCTCGCGGCGGCAATGTAAGGCGTGACAGTATGGGAAGATATAGCCGTGAAAGAGGCTATAGCATGGAAGATGATTTTCGTTCTGAGCTTGAAGAGCTCATGAGAGAAGCTCCAAATGAACAGATCAAAATGAAATTACAGCGCATTATGTCAGAGATGTAGAGGAGGTGGCTTCTTTGATAACTGAACAAGACTTAAAAGAAGCCATCGCAGAATGTGAAGGGCAGAAAAATCCATCCACCAACACTTGCTTGAAGTTGGCTGCATTTTATACAATTCAGGATAAAATGTTTCCGCAAAATACGGAGCCCGTGTTTTATTCAACGCAAAAGGGGGCAGTACCAATGGCTGAAAAAATCAGATATACAAGTAATACTGAATTTGGGCAACTAATTGCCGGAATGAACGCTGATGATATTATGCCAATTATGGATGAGCTTATGAGTACATTAAATGTATTAATGCCCAAATTATATAACGGAGTAATGAGAAAGTTATCCCCCGATTATTAAAAAAGGCCCTTGCTTTTGCAAGGGTCATTTTTTATATTTGTCAAAAATATATGTGACATCATTTATATCAACAACAGTGCAGATCGCTCCATCAGAATCCGTAATGTCATATGAGTTTATAACAATCTCTTTAAATAAATTATTTAGCATTAATTTTAATAATAAATATTTGTATTTGTATCTCCGGGCCTCTGCTCTATATTTTTTACATCTTTCTTCGGGTGTCATTTATTTACCCTCCTTATCTGCTTCTATGATTGCTACTGTGGCATTAGATAAACCAACTTCACTTATCCATTTTTGACAGGTCAAAGTCATTTGTTCTCTTTTTATTGCATCTTCTGATAAAATTATTAATCTTCCATGTCCTTTTGGAAGTGGAGTGCCGTTTTTGATTGCAATTAAAATTGTGTCAACAAGTTCGCCTCTACACATTTTGTCATAATCTTTTTCTAGTATTCTAATTACAATTTCTTTATATTCCATTTATTTACTCTCCTCATTAGTATCATAAATAATTATAAAACCCTGATTACTACTACCAAGACCACCGTTTACTTTTGTCTCATGTACGCTTATAATTTTAAATCCTTTATCATTTAAATCATCCAATCTTTCTTTAAGTAATTCACCAACTTCTTCATAAGAAGCTCTTTCTCTTACAGTTATAGACGTAATCATTATTTGTTCTCACTTTCTGCTATTAATAGCATCTTGTATTATTATTTCGTCCGCGCAATGCTCACAGTAAACGCCCTCTTTACCTTCAATCTTGTAAAGAAAACACATCCATTGAACATTCCATTTACCACGCTTTTTACATAATGCGCATTGTCCTTGTCCGTTTCCTTTTGCTCTGGTTATTTCCATTCTTTTATTTTACCTTCTGACTTAATCTCTGTATTTGTGCGCTTCATAGTAAACTATAAGATAATCTGCTATTTCTTTAATTTCCTCTAAGTCGAACATATCAATATTTTCATTTGCATGTTCGTCACCTGTTACAACTTTAGCTAAAGATTTCATAAGCGGAGTTGAATTATTTGGCTTAACCCCTTTTATGATTTTTTCTGCCGCTGTAATTGGTAAATCGTTGTCGTTAATCTGTATCATTCTTTTACCTCCTCCATCTTTGCTCCACAATTAGGACAATAGTTATGCTTTCCGATTATATCTTTGTCGCATACAGAACACTTGTAATATGCCATAGCGTGTTGAACATACTTATCAATACTAATGCGTTTCCAATGCCCTGTCTTTTGCTTTGGTGTTACAGGTGGTAATGCTTTTATTGTTTCAATATCTGATTGAACAATAACATCACAATCATCATCTCCGGTTTTATTATGTGATAGTTGAATTATTGCATCCTTTCTGCTAATACAATCCTTACAAGGGTCTTGTTTTAGCCATTCAGATATAACTACGATACATTGTCTCCATTTATCTCCATCAAATATCTGACCGCTCTCTACTTCAACATATCCACGATTTAAAAATACATCTTTTGCTTCATTAAATGTCATCTTTACACCTCAACTTTATTTTTGTACTTGTCGATAATATCCAAACACTCCAACACACCAACATTCTGTCTGCTTCTTAACTCGATAATTTCAGCTCTTATTTTGTCAAGAATATCCTCTTGCTCTAATAATTCTAATATCAACTTGTGTTCCTCATAGATTTTTCCATATGGTTCTTCTCCTATGTACTTTGCCCACTCTACCTGGTTTTCACAATGTCTTTTTAGTTCTTCTCTTGTCATTTATGCGCTCCTTCTCTACAAGCCTTTTTATTGTTCACCCTGTCTTTTTTGTGGTACATAGCATTTCTCTTTAATTTAAAAAGATGTCCTTTTTCACCACCTCTATCAAGTAGTGTCCTTGTGCATTTCTTTTTCTTTGCTATGCTTGTCATTCTTCTACCTCCATTCGCTCCCATTCCTTTTCCGCTTCATTAAATGTTATTCCCATACCTCAACTTTCTGTACATTTCTTTATATGGCTTACCAAGAACGATATATTACCAATATAAAAATAGTTGCGCTTTCGGAAGTCATGTTTCGCTGAAAATTCATCTGCATATCCCAACTTGCCCCATACCCACTGCCCATCATAAAAGAGTACACGGACATTCTTTCCAACTAATTCCATTAACTCTGATTTTTTCATTTGTTATCATCCTCGCTTTCTGCTTTTAGTTTGATAGCCTTTTCTAATTCTGCTATTCTGTTCAATGCATCCTTTAATATTTGAGCATTATAATTTACAGCATTCGCAACTGTTCTTGTATCATCATTCCATATACTACCGCTTAATGTCACAACATCATCAGCTGTCTGGTTAACCCACTTTTTCTTACTCATATTCTCTCACTTTCTTCCATGGGACAATCCATATTCCTACTCCATACTAAACAATCAACATCCTTATTCTGTAACAAGCATTTTCCAAAAGTTCCATAATCATTTGTTTTTTGATTTATACAAAACTTACATTCAGCGCATCTTTTTGGCATTTCCATATCTTTTATCTGTATCATATATCCCTTTTCTTATCTCACTTCTTGAATTTCTATTCTCTTACCACAGTTTTTACAAACATAAATGTATGATGTAGAAGACCTATGTCCTATTGCCTGCTCATACTCCCAAGCACCACCGCAAATATCACAGTGACCACCATTCCAGAGTTTATCATCGTATTTTTTGCAGGCCTTATATATGCCAAAGAATAATGCGACAAATAATAATACAATTAAAATTATACCTATAATTTCTGTTAAACTATCACGCATTTTTTATATCCTCACTTTCTATAAGTTTAAAACATCTATTCAAATCTTCTTTGGTTATCTCCATAGTAATATTATTTCGGCTTACTTTATAAAAATTTGAATCTATTGATAATCGTCTGCCCTCCCAAACTTGTCCGACATTTAATGTTATCCAAGCCTTATTTAAATAGCCAAAACTAAACAAACATGGTTTAATAACTTTATATTTCATTATTTCTCCCCTCACTTTCTGCTTTGCATATTACATAAGATTGCAATAACTGTATATTCTGTACAATACTATCCCTAATAGATTGAAACACACACGCATCTATATGTTGATTGTTATTGCAAAGCCTTTCAAATTCTGCTCCTGCGTATATTCTTGCCGTTTCTAAAGTATCGAACAGTTCTCTTGAATCATAAGAGTTCATTCTTCCACCTCGCATTATAGTTGCGGTACTTCTGCCTCTTGATATACAGCATCTTTTATCAGATATTGCTCTTGCCAATTCGTCAACTAAAGTGTTTACTGCTTTCCTGCTCACGTAATCCTCGCAAGGCTCTTTCTCTAATGCTTTCTTTAACCGTTTGTTTTCTTCCATCAATTTCTCACAATCATGTCTGTATTGTGTAATCTCCGCTGATCTACTACGTTCTTGCTTTAATGCCTCAATTGCCATTTCAAGTGCTTCTATTTGATCACTCATTGTTTGCATATAACCATATTTTCTTCGCACCTCTAAAAGTGATTTAAGTCCTTTTATTGCTTCTTCTCTTGTCATTTCACCACCTCCTATAGTTCTATAGTTTCAATTTTGTCAAACAGACATTCCTCGCAAAGTTCTTTTCCATCAAGTACATAAAGTTTATCGACTTCGGCAGAACATCTATCACATTCAAGGTATTCAACATCTCTTAATCTATCTCTACCACAGCCTTTACATTCTGCACATCCTCTGCAATCACTTTCCCTTTTGATTTTCTTTGCCATAGTCTTATCCCCTCTTGCTGAAATAATGGGCACCATGTAAGTACGCGGGTACGCCCACATTATGATAGTTACCTGTTCTAAACCATAAGATCTCTGTATCAATTCTTTTTTCACATTCATCTATAACGGCTTGCATGTCTGACTCAGTATAAAATGCGGCCGGTCTTGTAAATTGTCCGGACTGATAAATTACGCCACCAACGGTACTTGGAAAACTTTCATCAAGCATTCGGTTAAGAACCACATCTACTACTAATCTTTTACCAACTTGATCTTGATTGCCCGCTTCAGCATGAACTAATTTGGCGAGTAGTTCCATCTCTTCTTCTGTTAATGTAAATTCATCCTGGCCTTTGACCACTAAAGTTATTATCTCAGTAGTGTCCATATTATTAACGACATCTTCAGCAATAGTCGGTATTTGACACACGCTAACCGCATCAGGATCCATTGGTGTGGCAAACACAACTGTATCTAAAAATAATCCAAGAAAAACAGAACTTAACGCAATAAGTATAATTTGTGATAATTTCATTTTTATACCTCCTTATGACATATAAACTTATAAGCGCCATGTGCATGGCGCTTTACATATTCAATTGCTTCTTTGCTGTCATTAGCTTCAATGTTTTCCATTGACTGCCATCCATGTGAGCTTACGGTTTTATATTCAACAACCCATCTCATACTTTTACCTCCACTTTAAATTAAGTCATATTTTTTCATAATTGCAATTGCTTCTTCCAGTTTTTCTTCAACTTCTTTATAGCCCTCATAATAATTTTCATCATTGATCATTATGGCTTGATTCTTATCAAAATTAACTGTTTTAATTGCTTCTTCTAATGTTTTCATACTTGTCATATTTTTGTCCTCCTAAAATTTTATTTACCAACAACCACCAGCTGCTTCTCTTGATTTGTAAAACTCTTTGTCCTCTTCGTACATCGCCTTTATTTCTTCCACACTTTTATTTTCTAACTTCGGTTTTACATCATCTTCCCACACATCACATTCACCGTAACGATACATCATATTCTCGTACCTTTTTATAAGTTTCTTTTTATCCATGTTTTATCCTCCATTTAGTTATTCATCGAGGTTACCTCTCGCAGCTATTTACCTCACTCCATGCGCTTGGCTGGGGGTATCGGTCAGTGAGCATTCTGTTTTACCCTCGATGAAATTGTTTTGTTTGTTGTTAATATTAATATACACCTTTTGGGGAGGATTGTAAATAGTTTTTTATAAAAAATTTTTAATACTTTAAATGATATATTTTATTCCAAAATCTCCGAGTCTCTTTTTAGCAAGATTTATATACCATTGCTTATCCAGCATAGGTGGCAAATTCATATTGCGAACATCTCCATTTTCAATAAAACATTTGTCGGGGGTATTAGCAAATTTTTCACCCACAAGATTATACTCATTAGTCTTTTTATTTAGCTTATTTTTTACCTTCAATATTTTTCCATCCTTAGGATCCAGGGACGCAAAAACTCTATAGCACTTATAATCATATCTAATATCATTATGCTCAACATATTCATATTTGTTTGTGAGCTTAACTAATTTTTGAAACATAATAAGCTCATTGCAATTGTTAACTGTTTCTTCCACCGGTATTTTTTTGGCCATATAATCAACCAGGACTTTATTGATAATCGGGAGATCATTATCCAAACGGCTTAACTCTTTTACATACGCACCCTTGCGCTCTATACCACCATCAAGATCAACCCACAAATAATTATTTACATCTTTCTGATAAATTTCTTTTATCTGGTCTGTCTCAAGTTTGATATCGCAAAGATTTGTGCTGCATCGCGTTTCCCATTCATAACAAATATCATCTAACATTTCAAAGGCTTCATCTGTATCAGGGATCTGAATAATAAGGCCGTCAGTATTTGACTGAATTAATCTAAAGCCAGGAATAATTTCAAGATGCTCGATAAGATCCAACAACATCAACTGGCCGTTAATACACATGATATTATTATTTCTTGGATCATAGGCTTTATTATTTTTATCTTTCATCGCTCCAGACAACGCATTTAAAACTAACTTATATGGTAACTGAGCTTTTTTATATTTTTTACTTTCAGCTTTATCTTTAGCATTAATTTGCTTTGCTTTTAATTCTTTACGAGTATTATATATGACTTTAAAATTATCGTTAGTTGCTGCACGAGTAACTAATTCATAAGCCAGTAATAAAGAGGGATAATAATTATTAACATCAACATGAAATAAACCGCCCGCAACATATATAGGATTTTCATCGGCACCATGGCAACCTCCAAAACCAAACGTATGTGGTACACCTGCGACATTTATAGTAAAACTTGTAGACTTATAAAAAGAATCTTTTTCTTTATCAGAATCAAATTTCCGGCCAATAAACTGAGCAAACCAATCTTGTACACATTTATATTTTTTTAACTGTAAACAAGGAAGAAAAAAGAAATCAAATTCATCATCCCAGGTTTTTCTTTCGCAACCAAGAATATTTGCGGTAAGCTGTGCACTACTATCTTTTAAATTGAACAATGAACATTGATCTGAAAAAGTTTTAATAAGAGATAAAAAAGAATTGAATGTATCAATATTTTCCAAAAATACTTCGCCTGTATTTTCTACATCCCAAGTACAATATTTTATTATTTCATTAATTTCTGCTTGTGTTAATTTACGATCAAGATTAAACGGTACACTCGTCTCCTTAATGTTATTACCCATAAATCCCTCAAGTGTTTTAAGTCCAAAAGATTTAGAAGTAAAGACATCATAATTAATCATTGGAATCTTAGCAAACTCACGGCTAATCTGCCAACCATCTAAACCGTAAATTATAATTTTGTCATTAATAACTTTGGGATCCATACCAAGCAAAATTGCTTTAAAAATATATTTATCATAATGCTCATTATTAAATCCAACCCAAATGTTTTTAATGTTGGCCTCATATAATTTTCTTAAAGCCTCAGGATCATTTATAATATTAAAAGTTTCTCTTGTATCAGTATTAATAAAAACTGCAAGCCAATCATATTTAAAAACTTCAAAGTCATAGAAAATCATATTTCCTCCTGAATTATTTCAATTTGTAATTGCTGTGGCAAAATATTATGACATACATAACCGGACTGAAAAATATTAACTTTAGTTTGTATGCCGTCTTTAATATATTTAATTCTGGGATATACATACATAACTTCAATGCCGTATTTAGCAAATAAAGCAGCTCTTTTTTTGCTATCACAAAAACCTTGTAAATTCACAAGCATTGCCCATGGTTTATTAATTTCAAACAATCGTGCATATACTTCATCTTTTTTGCTATATGGTGGATTTGAAATAATATAGTCAATATCTTCTGGAATTGGCATTGTAAAAAAGTCTTGACCATATTCAATATGTGAATTAATTACATCATGCTCTCTCTCTCTCAAATATGTTACAAAATTAGAATGATCCTTATCAAATGGACACCAAATTCTTGAATGCAGTTTAAGATAAGGCTCAATAATCTTGACTGCATATAATGGTGTTTCATATTCATCATCTTTTCTCATATTAGGATATATAGTATTCATATAATTACCTCTAATAAAAAATTATCGCTTATTCTCCTTTAATGTTCGTTTAACACATTGATATAATTCATATGACAATGTCCTAACTTTATGTAAATCTCTATGTACTTGACTCTTAGATTTTAAGACATTTCTGGCTAATTTTCTAATACTCCAATGATTATCTATTAATAAAATAGCAGCATTTAATATGTTTATTTCTTCGTTTGTTAATTCCCATTCATTACAATCTAATTCATAACCTTCATAATACATATAATTATCTCCCTATATAACAGGGCTAACCGGATTCGAACCGTTGAATGCAGGGATCAAAACCCTGTGCCTTGCCGCTTGGCGATAGCCCCTTAACTGCCTCATGCCACCTGTAAACAGACAACAGATTTATCGCCACACGCATGCGCACAACGAGGCAGTAAATTTTATTTAATTATCAAATACCTCAAGAATATTTATCGGATTAAATGCAGCTGGATCATATTCAATCTTAAGTGTAATTGACGGGCAGATATCCTGATAAATATCAAGAACTTCATCGGCAAACTGAGAATAACTTTTAAACTCAACTGTATCACCTTCATCAAGAAGCTTTTCAATCCATGAGATAACACCTTTTATGGCTACGCCATCATTCCACTTTTCAGTATTTTTATTTCCGCAAATTACACGGTTAAAAAATACTTTTCTCTTATCCTGCTTTTTGGGTGCCTCAATAGTTTCTGTGATACCCATCTGTACAGCAAGCATAAGCTTATCACCGGCTTTAGTAGGCTTTATTTCCATCTTATCAATGACCGCCATATAAATACCCTTAGGCACATCATCAAATTCAGGTGCCTCATTCATCTGCTTATTAAGCTCTTCTTTGTTTACCATCTGATCAAATTTGTTGAAATCCATTTTTAATTCCTCCTTAAAAAATTATTTACCTGTTGAACCAAATGCACCGGAGCCTCTTTGATCACCAAGCTCTGACACAAACTCTGCATATATAACTGGCCTTACTACAAATTGTCCAATTTTATCACCTCTATGAAGTGTAAAATCTTCATCTGAGGCATTATAAAGGATCGCGTGAATTTCTCCTCTATAACCAGCATCAACCGGAGCATTTGCTGCCCATATGCCTTTAGAGCTAAGTCCTGATTTACAATGAACAATTATATCATATCCATCGGGTAACTCAACGCCAACACCTGTTGGAACCTTTACAACTTTTCCAGCTGGGATAGTTATATCTTCTTTGCAAAACACATCTGCACCGGAATCATTATAATGAGCTCTTTTTGGCAAATGCTCATATCCAAAATCAATGATCTGTACTTTCATTTATTTAACCTCCACAATCAGTTCATAAAATACAACATCTTCTTCCTTTAAAAGTTTGTTGATTTGCTCCACAGACCCATGATTAGTAAGATTATAAAGATTTTCTTTAAAATTTCTGCTATTGAAAATTACTACAAAAACTTTCTTTCCTGCTATCAAATGCGACCAAACATCACATTTTTCAATTTGCTTAAAATTTTTCATTTTTTACCTCCTAAAAGTAAACCAATAAGCATTGGCAAGGGAAATGTGATAAAATATGCCATCAATCTTTCTTTCATTGAAACAGCTGGTTCCCATTCATTTTTCTTGCATTCTTTTTCCCATTTTATTTGATCAATTATCAACCATAACAAAATCATATTGCTACCTCATACTTTATAGCTGGCATCGGATCATAGTCAATCACGTTCATATGCTCCAGCTTGATCTGCCAGAAGTTATACGGTGCATCTGCTTCAAACATAAACACGGGCAGCGGCTTTTTTATTGTTCTTAATTCTTCATACTGTGCAAACTGTTTTTTTACGCCCTCGATTTGATTTTCATAGATATGGCTATCGGCCATAACATGAGTTAAAATTCCGGGCCTTACTCCCAAATGTCTTGCAAATAAATGAGTGAGCACTGCGTATTGAGTTGTGTCAAAAGGAACTCCCACCGGATAATCTGCCGATCTCTGTACAAGCATACAATTAAGACGGCCATTAATAATATTCCAAACAGAGGAATAACAGCAAGGCACCAGATTCATTTCACCAAGCTCTGACACATTCCACATATCAAGAACACATTGACGATTACTGGGATCCTTTTTAAGAGTTTCAAGTATATACTCAACCTGATTATTAAAGCCTCTTGTCGGCTGTCCTATTTGATAGCCATATGATTTTCCAATAGTACCATCTTCACCTGTCCAAGAATCCCATATATGCGAGTCAAGTTCCGCGGTTACATTAGATTGTTTTTGCATTATCCAGAGTATTTCTTTTATTGCTGTTTTCCAATTAACTTTTTTACTAAGCAATACAGGAAACTCTTTTTCAAGATCGATCATAATTCTTGTGGCTGGCAATCGTCTTGTAACAATACCCGTTCTGATATTTTTTTCTTCAATACCGTCAAAATATATGTCAAACAAATTATTCATATATTGAGCTTCATATCTTAACATCCTGATCCTCCTGGGTATCGGCTTTTATTTCCTCCAATATGAGGCCTTTTAACAAAAGCAAGTAATTTATATGATCAGTGATTTTCTCGTCCCATATGGCCACGTTATGGCTTCCAGACACTATCAAATCATATATGCTCACAGTATGCTTAGCAAGCATACCGGCTAAAGCCTGCATGGGTGTTTCTTTTTGCAGCTCAGCAGCAACTTTAAAAGAATGAAAACGATCGCATGTATTGCTATCATATTCCTCACCTTTTTTACAAAGTAAAAACCGGCAATAGTTGAGTTGTTCATCAACAATTTTATTAAAATCATCGTTAGTCATTTTTTACCTCGCTTTCCTTGTTCTTCGTTTTGGCGCTTCTTCTGTTTTTACTTCAGCATGAGCTTCCTCTAAAGTTCTCCTTGGTACAGGATCAAGCTTTTCAGCTTCAGGAATTTTAACCTCATCATAAGGAACCGTGTCTGCATCACCGGCAGCTTCCGTAATAGCTTCATCTGTTGCTGTAAGATGATCTGCAATCTTCTGATTATTTTCTGCAATAACTTCATCATGTGTCTTGCGACGTCTTCTTTCTTCTGTAACTATCTCTACAGCTTCAGCACTTTCAATTACATCAGATACCTTTGCGACTTCTTCAGCAACTTTATCAGGATCTGTTATTTTCATTCTTCTTCTACGGCCTTCAGGCTTTTCCATGCTTCCAGCTTTTTCTTCATCAAGCTTAGCTATAGCCTCATCACTTACGGCGCCATCAAATTCATAATAGTTACGAATTTTTGCATCGACATAAGCCAGATCATTTTCAATGCTAAAAGTATCAAACATACCCATGGGAGATTTAACGGTATCTTTACCATTATTCTGAGTAAAGAAATAATATTTGCCTTCGCTTACACCTGTTCTTAATACAATTGTAAATAAACCTTCAATTGTAATTTTTTCACGAAGCAGCTTACCAATAAGCTTAACTGTCGTCACGCCACTTTCAAGAGTCTCACAATGTGTGAGATAATAAACGCAAACGTCCTCAGGTAATTCTTTACAAATATCAATGATCTTAAAATAGTTCTCGCCGAAATCATTCCACTTATCCCAGCCATTTTCTTTAATTCTATCCATATAAGGAATAGCCAAAATGTACTGGAAGTCATCAACGATGATAACTTTTTTTCCGGCTTTAACCTGGGCCTTTATAAAGTTACAAATTTCATCTGAGCTTGTAATGCCATTAAGTGTCACAAACTTTTTTGACCCTCTGAATGGTAAAGGCTTTCCAACCGGATTAACGATCGCAGTTATTGCGGGATCACAGTTACGGATTGATGTAGATTTACCGGTGCCACTCTCACCCATAATTAAAATTTTTTCTGCCATTATTTTTCCTCCTTATTATGAAAAATTTTTAATTTAACATTAGCACTTAATTTTGCAGTTAAAAATGTAAGTGCAAGCATAAATTCTATGTCTCCTCCAGCAATCTCTCTCATTACTTCAAAAGATGCTTCTTTCTGAATTTCATCAAACTCCTGTTCAGTCATTGTGACAACGGCTTGTGTTACGGTTTCTTTGTTCACTTTCATTGTGCTTTTCTCCTTTAAAATTTAATATTAAATGTAGCGGGAACTTCTTCTAAAGTACAACCACTAACAACTTCACCGGTTTCTGAATCAATAACCTGATCATCAACAACTGTTAAGAGCTTTTTATATTCGGCCCATTTTACTGCTTGCTTTGTTTCAATAAATTCTGATCCTTCCAAAAATTCAATTAGCTTTGCATCATCATGAATTATCTTTACTGATGGCTTTTTGAAAACTAAGGTACCTGATAACAGCTTATAAGTTTTCTGTGTTTTGGTTTCCTTAACCGGCACCGTTTCAAAATATTCAGCCAGACAAGATCTCAGATACTTAGTATCATTTATACACTTGTTTTTGAGCTCTTCAATTCGATCATTTAGATCATTAATTTGCTCTTCTGCCAAAGTAATCAAGCGATCCCGTTCGGCTTCTGCCTCTTTGATCTGAGCAATTGCCCAGTCAGCTTTTTTGTCATTGTCAATTTTAAATGTTTCTTCCATTTATTTTCCTCCTTATAATAATTTTTTATTAGCAGTTTCATTCCATATTGCATCAATTCTATGCGGGCAATGCTGATTAAAAAACTCATCACGCGCTGCTCTAAAATTTTCAGCACAAATAGTTTGTTTATATTTATTACCACCAATATGCTCTTCAAAATAAAATGTGAACTCGCTCATATCCTACTCCTCTCCAGGAGGCTTTCGTCTCCCTTATAATGCTTTCTCGATGAACTCAACTGCTGATTTGATTGTTTTGAATGTGTGGAACTCTCTGAATCCCTTGCCCTCACGAACATTCACAAAATAATGTCCTTTTGTTCCGATATATCTCTCAATCTTAAATCCCTTAATTTCCTTAACTGTCTCTGTCATATTGGTGTACCTCCTTAATAGATGCGGTTTATTTAATCTATATTTATATTACCACATACTTTTTTGTTTGTAAATAGTTTTTTATAATTTTATAAAAAATTTTTTAACCAAAGAGTAAAAAAATTAAGAGCTCAATTTTTCATACCATTCATCCTGCTCTTTAATGTTTTTTTCATACCATTTATGATTGGCAATGGGATCTTCAACAAATATTTCAAAAGCCTTAAAATCATCAGGATAAAGTAAAAGGCCTATGCCACCCGCATTTCTTATTTTATGTAATTTAACGAGCTGCAATAATTTTGGTCTTCCATCATCTCCTTTTAATTCTAAGCCATAAAATCTTCCATAAATGCAAGCAAGAATATCAGGAATACCTTCCTTAGTATATTTGGCACCAGCCCAATACTTAATATACCAATGCCCATGGTTATCGAGCCACTTTTCCATTTTATCTTTAAACGGTGTTTCTTTCATTTTTTCACCTCTTCAAATAAATCATCCGTTAACTCTTTACCTGTTTTTAATAATTCAAGATTCCACATTTCAATAGAATTTTCAACAAGTAAATAGTAATAAAAACAAGTTTGAGTTTGGCCTATTCTATGGATCCTCTTTTTTGACTGCTCCCAAAGATCACAAGAACCTATACCAAGCGGTAGGCTGAAATAAATAATCTTATTCGCTTTTTGAAGATTAAGACCATAAGCTCCGGCCTGATATTGTACAAATGTTATTGAATTATCATATTGCTCATAGCATTCAAGACTTTTCTCATTACCATTCACAATAGATATTGGTTTATCAACTCCGTCAGCAAGATTCATCAATTTTTTAAGCTCATCATTGAAATTATAAAATACAATGAAACGGCCGTCAGATTCTCTTAATAACTCTTGAAAAGCAGTTAATTTATCATCGTTATATTGGCCACAAAGTTGTCTTTCATATAAAATCCTGGTGAGCACTGTATCACCTATAAGCTCTTTATCTTCTTTCTGCAAATAATGATGTTCTTTAAAGAATTTATATTCTTTACTTGGCTTTATATAAACCATTTGTTCTATTTGATCTGGCAAATCCATGACTTCTTCTGTCTTTTTAAATATCGCGCCAAACTTAGCAAGTCTTTTTTTAAGATGATCAACGTTTTTATAGCCAATAATTTTTTTGTCCCAATAACCGTCCCGCTCTGTCCATTCATAATTCACGTAAGACTTAAAATAAGTGTCTTCGTCTATGTTCCATCCCAATAGCTGCAACTGTGACCATAATTTTTCATACTTGCCGGCAGTAGGTGTTCCGGATAATAAGATCACATTTGCAGGTTTTAATTTAAGAATAAAATCAGAGCGGTTGGCGGTTTTGTTTGTGATCAATGAGGACTCATCAAGCATGAGAGTAAAATCGTGAAGCTTAAGCAGCTCTGGTCTTCGCCATAAGAGATCATAATTAATGATACCAATTATGGGTATAAGTCCAAGTAAATCATCTTTGGTTATATGATCAACTTCTTCTAAAAATTGCTCTAATTGACAATTTTTAATATCTGTAAGATCGTATACATAAAAATCTGTTTTTTCAGAATAGTTATTCTTAAAATGATTAACCCAGTCAGAGATTTTTGATTTTTGACAAATAACTAAATTGATTTTATTACCGAGCTGTTTCATTTTTTCGGATCCTATATAAGTTTTACTAACCTAAACCCATATCATAATAAATCGCGCATCTATTATAATCATGGACCAGCTCAAGGGCTTCAATCTGATGTGGATACAGGTTCATTTATCATCACCTCTTTTCTTTGTAAAATGTAATTTACAATGTTCTGATTGAGTCATTATCATTAAATTATCCGGATTATTATTTCTTTTATTGCCATCTATATGATGAACGATCTCACCCGGTTTTAATGGTCTACCCAAAATTTGTTCTGCAATAATTCTGTGTGTATGTCTGCCATATGTTTTTTGATAACCTTTATTAGATCCAGTATCAACCTTAGAATTATGTATTTTTTCTCTAACTTCTGGTGTCATTCTACTTGGATTTAGTTCTCTATTCATAAACTTCATATGACATTGACGAGAACAAAAATGGTTTTTAGATTTTTTAAATTGTGAAGTAGGCATATTAACCTTTTTGCCACATTCATCACATATTATCTGTACCATTTTATTCCTCCTCATCAAAAACTGCATTCCACTCTCGCTGAGTTAGATTAAGGATTCTCTTAATCAATAAAGCTTCATCAAGAGTAAATGCAAACTTACCGTTGAGTTTATTATTAAGTGCAACATAAGTTATATTGAGCCTTTTTGCAACAGCTGTAATACTCATCCCGCTTCTTTGTATAAACTCACGTAAAAGTTCCATGTTTCCCATTGTGTTTACCTCCTTTATTTTTTATAAGAATTATATTATAAAAAATAATTGTTGTACACAGTTTCTATTGATTCCCAATCACTTTTAGAAATTCCGCCGCAATCATATTTTTCTTGCAAGTTATAATAACACTGTGTTAAATACCTTTTGTCATGCCAGCCTGCAAACAATTCATCATAAGTAACAAATTCACTTCCCATTCTTATATCTTGATCAGTTATCTCCATAATTTTATTTATAGATTTTTCTGATACTTTAAATCCTCGCCGGTGCATCTCTCCGCTTATTAAAGTACAATACTTGTAAAAATGGCTTAAGTGATAATCACAGATCCTATTAACAAGGATATGATTAGGATAATTTAATTTTTTAATGTTGCCGGCAATGGCGCAGCATTCGCGCCATTGTCCAAGCAACTGTTGATGAGGTAAAACTGAGATCAAATCTTTATGCCATAATCTCATGCTTTTTTCCTCCTCTGTCCAAGCGGTGTTTCAATGGCTTCATCAATCGGCCAATTATTACGATTCACACGATCATAAAGTGTAGGCCAGGGCATGCCAATTTCTTCAGCCCATGCTTTGATGGATTTTGTCTCGCCCTTATATGTAAGCTCTGTAAGCCGTAAATTAGGCTTTTTAGGCTCTTTAGAGTCTTTAACGATATTTTTATTAGGTTTATCGTTAGAAGGCTTCTGAGGGGCTCCAGATGGCTTCTTAATAGGCTTAATAGGCTTTTCTTTAAATGTTTTTCCGTCAAGAACATCAGAAACAGCATTTAAGAAATCTTTCTGGGTTTTGATCTTTTTAATTTCAGTTTCCTGAGGAGCCTCTTTTTCTTCTGTCTGATTTTCAGCCGCAAGGATTCTTTCAATAACATTGATCTTTGCCTCTTTGAGAGCGGTGCGGGTACGGTTGCAAGATACCTTGACTCCAAGACTATTTGCTACCTTAATTAATGTCTGTCCATTCATTGCGATTAATCTTTCTCTTCTTGTCATAATTTTCTCCTTCTCCCCGTCTTGCCGTTAGGTCAGCTGTTAAAATTATTATTTATTAAACTGTGAAACGAACACCAGGAATCTGCTTAGGCTCGTCTGATGCCCATCTTGATTTTTCCTCTATTGTTACAAGTCCGGCAATAGTACAACCCTCAGCTGCAAACGCATGTAAATTTTTCATGCAGGCGGTGCTTTCGTTTGTGTAGATAAAGCTCTTAAGTCCGGCCTGTCTTAAAGCATCAACAAAGCTATGAGCTTCACTATCCCAAAGGAAGTCTGTCATAACGAGCTCGTCATAACCATTTTCACGGCTTGACTCAAAAGCTTTATATGCTTTTACGGCGCCATGTTCAAAGGGATATTTAATTGCATTATTTACTTTGCTCCAAGCGGCGAACTCTTCGCTCTTATAACCAAACTCTTGGATGATCTGCCGCTTACGAGCCTCGCGCTCCTCTTTTGCTGCGCACCAAGCGTCACTTGCTGATCTTAATTCCTCAAAAAATGTGTTATTATTCATAGTAATGTCCTCCTTATTAGACGTGTTTTGTTTGTTGTTAATATTAATATACACCGTATTTCTGGTTTTGTAAATAGTTTTTTATAAAAAAATTTTAATATTTTTTATTTTAAGGTTTTAATATCTTTCCTGCCTTGCCAAGATCCGCCCTTCCCAGTAGATCGCCTCAGTGCTATATGCTACCTTCGTCATCATCGGAGCAACCCGCTTTACTGATTCCCCGTTGATGCAGAGCACACCATCTGATATTTTCGCATCCATTTCGATGTTGATCGGCTTTCCTATACGCCACTTTTCAACTGCTCGAAGGATCTCACAAAAGCACTCCTTCCCATTTGCCAGCCAATACCACTCAGGGATCTCTGCTCCCGGTAAAATTTCTTCGTTTATAAAATTAAACAACTGCTTTCTATTCATGATATACCCTTTCTGCCTTCGTAACCTCCGAGGCGGGCTATAATTAAAATCTGCGCTGATAACCTTTGCGGTTAAGTGTGAGTGTGTCCCAGTAAATCTCGGTATGAAAATCTGGTCTTACTACCTGCACTTCTTCATCATGCTTTTTTGCATAACGCTTGATCTGTTTGATCGCGCCATCTTTATTCTTTGCTTTGATTTCTAAAGTGATACGCCCAGTAGCTTCCCTGATGTCTATGTTCCACCATTCAAATTGAAATTGTCCCATGCCGTCCTCCTTTGCCCTCGTAACCTCCGGGGGTGGGTTGTCATTACTGATTTATTATCTGGTCTGCTGTTTCTAATGCTATCTTGTAAAGTTTTGTGATATCTTCAGAGGTTGCTCCCATTTCGATTAGCTTTAAGTACATTTCGTGTAAATCATTGTTCATATTATCTTACCCCCTTATTTGTTATAATTTACTACCGGCTTAATAAGCATTGTACTAAGCTCTGCTTTTGCCATGACCTTAGCAAGTTCCTTATCAATGCCCTGCTTGATTAAATCCTTTGCTCTGCTCTCGATTGCTTTTCTTTCTGCTAATGTCATATTATTTATCCTCCTTATTTATTATTTTTTGTAATTGTGCTTTCACATCATCAGTTAACTTCACAATCATGCCCATATATTTTACATAGGGCTCATTGCTATTGGCCTTCCATATTTTTAAAAATGTCGTTTCATATTGTTCCCATTTAAGCCAGGGCTGATTGTTTTTTATTATTACCGTAAACTTAGCATCCATATTATTTACCTCCTATAAAAGTGCGTTATTTATTTGATGAAATTATAATAACACACTTTTATAGGTTTGTAAATAGTTTTTTATAAAAAAGTTTTAATATTCTATAAAATTTACTCCACAAATAATTTAATCCTCTTTTATCCATACATCAAGCGGCGTAATAGTTTCAAAAGCATTGAGATCTATGTTCCAAACTGTTCCATCATCACGAATTACATGTAGATCATAAACACCTTTACCTATTTTTCTACAGATATGGCCAGAACAGGCTCCCTCTTGTGCCCAAGCGTAAGGATTTCCCTTTGGCTTGAGCTTTCCGCATCTAAAAAATTCTGCATTGCTATGCTTATGAAAAAGATTGCATACAGTGAAAAATCTCATATATTGAAATTTATCCATTTCATATTTTTCCGTCTCAGTAAAATTATCAAGTATTGTCATATTTATTACCTCCTACAATTCAGCGTTGACCTTTTCGCGTAACTTCTCGAGCCTATTACGGTTAATTCTTTGTGCTGACAAGATTTCATCCAGTTCATTTATAAAATCCACAAGCTCATTGTGCAATCCATCAGCTATGGCCTCGTAATCATCGCCTGTGCTTTCTTCTGAATATTTCTCCTCCAATTCCTGGATAACGTCATCATAAAGCTGCACAACTTCCATTCCCATATTGTTATCAATGATCTCTCTTAAATCCTCTCTCGGATTCAGGATTGTTACATTCTGCTTTGCTCTTATCTGTGGTTCAATCGTTATTACATATCCCATATTTTTATTACCTCCCGTGTAAAAGTGTTTTAATTGGCTTGTCATCGTCAGCGGTCAAGTTGTCATCTTGCCCGGACGCCTGTCTCCAGGCGTTTCGACTTAATAATGTAATCTAAGATACGAGGTACCCTCATCGTGCAAATCAAAATCAAATTTAATCTCTCCAAGATATTTAATTAAAGCCGCTGAGCCTTTACATCTCCTATCAATATTTACAATATGATCTCCAAATATTAACTGAATATTAGTTGGGTTATAATGTTTTATGAATTCATTCAGTGTTGCCATATTAATTACCTCTCTTCTTTTGTTAACTCTGTAAGTCCAGCAAGTAAAATACATGCTATTGCTTTGTTGTCTCCTGTAAATGTATCCTGTGACTCGATCTCTTTTGCTTTTTTCTCTAAGTTGTCAAAAATCTCTGCTAATGTCATTGTGTTATCCTCCTTAAAATGTGATTCCATATTGGTCTTCAATAGCTTCTTTGCTCATATATTCAGAGCCAAATAACTGTCTTCCATCTTCAAAAAATGAAACCTTATAACAATCGTCTGCTTTAAACTCAACAACATCTGTAACTATAAGTGTGTGGCCGTTTCCTAAGTTAAAATTCTTCATCATATTATTTGTCCTCCTTATTAAGACTAAGTAAGTTAATGATCTTTTGTGCTTCTTCTTTTGTTTTATACTCCATATTTGAAACCGGTTGAAAATCTTTCATATTAAAGATCTTCCAATTACCATTAATAAGTTTAATGGGCTTGTACATATTATTCTACCTCCTTAAAATATCTCGTAACTCCATTTCTTATAAACCTTTTCGCCTACTGTTCCATCTGCATGAATAGGTGCATATGCAATGCTCTTGAAGTCGTCGTCGTGAAGGTTAAAGTTAATTTCTTTATCACGCTGTTTAGCACCCTTAACTTCATAGGAATCTTCGTCGTTATCTTTCCAAGTAAGATATATCATGTATTTCATAGTAGTTACCTCCTAAAAAGTGGTGTTTTGTTTGTTTCTAAGATTATAATATCATAGCTTTTGGGATTTGTAAATAGTTTTTTATAAAAATTTTTTAATATTTTGAAAAAAGTTTTAGGCCCCGGTCATGGGGCCTTTATTTTATAGTCTTTCAACATAAGTTATACCATCGCGCATAAATACTATTATAGGTAAATCATAATTTTCAATACAACTTTGAATTGCTCTCCTCAGATCATTATTATTGTTATAGTAGTTATCACTTACTTTTGCGTATTGATAACCGGCGGAAAGAAATTTTTCAAGATCTTCTTTTATTTTTGTATTTTTCGCTTTTCTTGGTTTATTTATAATGTCTTCTTTTGTTACTTTTATAAATTTCATGTTTTATTCTCCTTTACATATACACTATGTAATTTTCCGCAAATTCGGCTTCTTTTTACATCAAAACCCAGGGCCGTTTTGATCTTCTTACTCATCATAATCTGAGTAGTTGCTTTTAGGCCATTATTTGAACAATGTAATTCATATGCAGAATAGACACTTGCAACTGTTTGGTTTTCAATATTTTCTCCGCCATATTCAAGTATAAAACTTAATACTGAATCATTGCCAACTTTATAAACTTCCATCTCTTTATCTGCGGCCTGGCAGGTACTAAATCCATTTCTCACAATTACATTAATGAGTGCATCAATTCCGATCTTAACAAGATATTCCATGCACTCAGGCGCGCAAAGTTTTTCGTTTATAAAAGGATCATAGTCAGGATCATCTTTTGTAAAGATCGCATTAAATGGAATTATCACCATTCTTTTTGTCACAGCGCCGGTTGGGTCCTTAATTCTTGGAATACTGTTTGCCGAAAATATTAATGTCGCATATGGGTAAAAATCAAAAGGATCATTATATAAAAATTTTCCTCGGCATCTGTTACCGGTTGCAACCTGTTTGAACAATGACACGTTTAAGCCGTCCATATAATTATCTGCAATATCATCTTTAATGTTTGCAAGTTTATTTGCAAGACTGGCAATGTCAAGCTCACGTGCGAGATTTGTAATATCAACTGAGCTGTAGTTATCATCGCCTAAAAGATTATTTAGCATAAATATAAATGTTGATTTACCATTATTTTTTTCACCAGTAAACACAAAGCATTTTCCAAGCTTGCTATCTCTATAAAAAGTATAACCAATACACTCTTCAAGTAATGTTCTGATTTCTTTATCATGGCAACTGAGTTTATCCAGGGTTTTATCAACAAGCTCACTATAAGCATTCTCGTTATAATTCCAAGGAATAATATTGCTGATCACAAATTCCGGTGAATGTGGTATCAACTTTTTTTGCTCAAGATCATATACACCATTTTTAAACAAGATATATCGCCGGCTGCTTTGCTCTTTTTGCGGTGCTTCAATAGTAAGATAATCATACACTTCATTTCTTTTATTCATCGGAATATTTGCAAAGAGCTGAATCATTGTATGTTTGATAAGTCTCATATTAGGATCATAAAATCCTCTGTCTTTATCATAGATACAAAGCTGGCCATTAGTATAAATCGTGTTTTGTTCCTGAATCATATACTTAGCAAAAACATTTGTCATAAATCTGCCGTCGTCATCAAAGAACATACTCGTAGAAATTTTCTCAAATGTTTCCGGCCTAAGTATTGTATTAAGCTCATTATCATCAACGGGATCCGCAAAAATATATTTATTAGTAATAGATATTACTTTTTTAATCTGATCTTCATTGAGTTTGATTTTACCAAGAGCAAAAACTTGTTTGCTAAGTGCATCATTACGGCCGCCGCCTTCTTTCATCTGCCACAAGTCCTGGCCTGATTTTACCGGAAGCAACCAATCCGGAAGATCTGGAATAATGTTTATGTTATCATAAACTTCTTTTCTTTCCTCACCGTCTACCTTAAGCGGGATGTAGGTTCCTTTACTATGGATATCCGCTTTAACACCTATGGCAAGCATAACATCTGTACCGTCTTTGGTATGCTTGTTGTATCGCCAGTAGGTATGGCCGCCATGAGGTGAGTATAAAGCATAAGTGGTCTGGCCTGTTTCTTCTAATATATTAAGGACTTGATCAAACAGCTCAATATCATCAAAACTGACATCAATTATTCCGTCAGCACATTGCCCGCCGTAACAGCTGAGATCTTTGACCTCTTCATATTTATATAAGTTATTGTTTGCAGGTACCTTTCCGCTTTTGCCTTTACGATAACCTTTAAAAATTAGCGATTGTGCTTTGAGATCGTACATACTTCACCATCCCCTTTTAATAAATTATCAAGTACCAGCTTTTCAGCCTTAGTAATTCTTGTGGCTCCGCTGATCTTTTTTCTTGCAGATAACTCACAGCAACCAAGCTCATGCGCGATGTCGCTATAGGTTAAATCTGATTTGTTGAATAACTCAAGATAATTCATTTTAAAAACCTCCTTATTTTATTGTAAAATTTTTTTATATTTTTTATTATAAACTTTTTAATCTTTTTTGTAAATAATTTTTACACTTTTAATTTTGTGCGCAAATTTACTGATACTCTGATACTCTCTGAACATTTAGTGATACTCCCGAAAGGCTTGATTTTATTAGCTTTTTTATTATATAGTATCACAATATCACTCTTTTTCTTTAAAAAAATAAATATTTATATAATATATAAATATAGTAATATATAAAATATATAAAATATATAAAATATATAAAATATATAATTATAGGGGGAAATTTACTGAACACTCTGATACAGGGCTCACGGAGCCAGTGTTTACAAGGCTTTCGGCTGTTCAGTAAATTTAAAAGACTGATATTTTTGTGCACAAAATGTGATACTTTTTTCTGATCATAAAATATTTTTTATAATTATATAAAAGATTTTTGAGCTCATTTATTTTTTTATAAATGTACATTATTATTTGTATTAAGAAGGAGGTTGATTTTATGCCGAGAAACGGAACTAAAAATCTTAAACCGATGAATAAGCTAACAGAAAAAGAACAGAAAAAAATCGCTCGTGCTGGAGGCATTGCTTCTGGTAAGGCCAGACGTGAGCGAAAAACACTCCGTGAAGAGCTTCTTGCACTACTTTCTGATGGTGATACTCAAAATAAGATATCTTTGGCATTGATCCAGGAAGCTACGGCCGGAAATAATGCAGGATCTGTCACTAAGGCTTTTGAGGTGATCCGTGATACAATCGGTGAAAAACCGGTTGATAAAGTTATGATTGCAGAAGTGGATCAGAACATTATTAATGAAGTTGAGGCTATGGTAAATGATGACGAGACAACAAGCAGTTAAATTTTTGTTAACTCGGCCAACAAAATTTGCCCATATGCTTGGTTTTACCAAACTTGGTGCTATTCATAATGAATGGATCATCGACATGGTAAAAGGAAAAGAAGATGAAACACTTGAAGCCAGCCGAGGAACCTACAAAACAACGTGTGTTTCCTTTGCTCTGGCTTTAATTGCAATTTTACTACCTAATATAAGAACATTATTCATGAGAAAAACTGATGATGACATAAAAGAAGTCATTAAACAGGTAGGAAAAATTCTCCAGGATCCTCATACTCAGTACTTAGTGCAAATTATTTATGGAATAAATCTCAAGCTAACGGTTTTATCGGCCACAGAAATATCAACAAATCTTACTACTGACACCAGAGGAACAAATCAGCTTGTTGGTATTGGTTCAAAAGCGTCTTTAACCGGTAAACATTTTGACCGTATTTTTACCGATGATATTATTAATGTACAAGATAGAACATCCAAAGCAGAACGCGAGCGTGTGAAGATCGTTTACCAGGAACTTCAGAACATTAAAAATAGAGACGGTAGAATTTTCAACACACTAACACCTTGGCACCCGGATGATGCGAGCACATTGATGCCAAACATTGTTAAATATGATTGCTATCACCCAGAGATCAAGAAAATTATTTCTGATGCTGAGCTCCAAGCAATTAAAGATTCAATGGTTGCATCATTGTTTGCAGCAAACTATGAGCTCCGGCATATTGCAAGTGATGATGTAATTTTCCGGGATCCTGTAACAGGCGGAAGCCGGGAAGAAATCAAGAACGGTATTATGCATGTTGACTCTGCTTTTTATGGTGAAGATTATACCGCTTGGAGTATCATGACAAAGCGTGATGATAAATATTATCTTTATGGTAAATGCCGCCGCAAACATGTTGAAGAATGCTATGGTGATATCATGGCAGATTATGAACAATTTTGCAGCAAAAAACTTTATAATGAAAATAATGCAGATAAAGGATTTGTAGCTAAGGATTTACGAAAGCTTGGCGCTAAAGTTGTACCTTATGCAGAAAAAGAAAATAAATATATTAAGATTGTTACCTATTTAAAGAAAATCTGGAAGGATATAATTATTGTTGAAGGTACCGATGAAGAATATATTAATCAGATTTGTGATTATTTTGAAGACGCAGAGCATGATGATGCGCCTGATAGTGCAGCATGTCTTGCAAGATTATTGTATACAAGAAAAAGCAATGATAGCAATTACACATCAATTTACATGTAGGAGGAAATTATGAAGACTTATGAAGACTTAGTAGCCGCCAATAATATTATGGAATTTACAAGGGAAGCTATTACCGACTATAAGAATGACCAGTTTTATGCCGATGCTTGTATTGGCTATGATTACTTTAGAAAAAGAAACACGACAATTCTGAAGTATCAAAAATTGCTTTATACAATGTCCGGTGAAGCTGTGCCAGATAACTTTTCGGCAAATTATAAATTCTGTAATGGATTCTTTTCGATATTTGTTAAACAGGAAAACAGCTTTTTGCTTGGTGATGGCGTAACGTTTAATAAAGACGGAACAAAGGACGCACTCGGCGGTGATATGTTTGATAAAGAAATTTATAACGCCGGTGAGTATGCTCTTTGGGGCGGAGTCTCATTTGTGTTTTTTAACCTGGATCATGTTGAAGTATTTAAAGCAACTGAATTTGTGCCGTTATTTGGTGAGGAAGACGGCGGACTTCATGCCGGTATAAGGTTTTGGCAGATAGATGATACAAAACCTTTAAGAGCAACGTTATATGAAGAAGATGGTTATACTGAATACATTTGGAAAGATAGCAAGGGATCTATTTTACGAGATAAGCGACCATATAAGCTTAGTGTTGCAATATCACAAGCAGATGGTGAAGAAATTATTGATGGTGAGAATTATCCTGGGTTCCCAATTGTTCCGCTGTGGGCCAATAGAGAACATCAGAGCGAGCTTGTAGGACTTAGAGAAAAAATAGACGGCTACGATTTAATTCAGTCTGGTTTTGCTAATGACCTGGATGATGCAAGCCAAATATATTGGACTATAACAAATGCTGGCGGTATGGACGATATAGACCTTGTGAAATTTATTGAGCGTATGAAGACAGTTAGAGCTGCGGTTGTTGATGAATCAGGATCAACTGCAGAAGCGCACACGCTTGATCTGCCATACCAAGCAAGACAGGCAGGATTGCAAGATTTGCGAGACTCCTTATATCGCGATGCAATGGCACTTGATACTGATAAAATTAGTGCAGGAAATATTACTGCAACTGCAATTGAATCTGCTTATGAAAACTTGGAACTTAAGTGCGATGGTTATGAGTATTGCGTTACAGAAATGATTAATGCTTTGCTTACGCTGGCCGGAATAGAAGATAGTCCCACATATCATAGACGGAAAACTACTAACCAGCCTGAAGTTACAAACATGGTTCTGGCCGCCGCAGAATATCTTGATAATGAAACTGTGCTTAGGCATTTGCCATTTATTAATATCGATGAGATTGAAACAATTCTTGAAAAACGGACTGCTGAAGAAGCTGCAAGGTTTGAGGATGAAGGAATGCTTGAGGGTGAAACTTCAGATGCTGCTGAGACTATTGATGAGGATGATGTGGTTGATACTGCTGAAGACGTTAAGGGATCTGCTCTTAATGGTGCTCAGACTCAGTCCCTTATCATGATTATGGAAAGATTTTCAGATGGCAAGCTGACTGAAAACCAGGCAATTAACATGATTGCAACTGCCATTGGTGTAAGTAAAGACAAAGCAAGAGAAATTGTACAGGGATTATAAGATGAAAGATAAAGCGAGGACTCAAACAGACAAAACGCTTGAACTAATGGAAAAAGAAATAAGCCGGGTTTATAATAAGAACCCGGCTCTTATTTCAGTCTACAAAGAGTATAAGCAATACATGGATATGGTCCAGGAGCGCACAGAAGGCCTTTATAAGGCTTATATTGATGAGAGCGATAAAAATATAAAGTTAGACAATAAAAAGGCTTATATGGACGCCATACGGGCTCTAACAATAGAATCAGCTGATTATAGAAAGCTTGTTAAGAAAATAGCTAAGGCAATAACTAAGGTGAATAAGCAAGCACTTAATATTGTTAATGGTGCTATGCAAGAAATTTACGTGACTAATTATAACCAAGTTGCTGTAGACTGTGAGAAAGTGGGAATAAAAGTAAATGGCAAAAAGTAGAAATCAATATATCGCTGAAAATAGTGACTACAATTATGATGAGGATCTCATTGCTTTTTCCCTCATTGATAAAGCTACCGTTACAGGTTTAAAAAAGACTGTGAATGAAACTAAGGATGAAGATTGGAATATAAAGCAGCTCAATAGTAAATTGCTGCAAGGTATTCTTAATGGGGATTCTGTTCAGAAAATTGCAGATAGCTTTTTGACAGTTGTTGGAAACAATGAGGCTTCTGCTGAACGTAACGCCAGGACAATGGTTACCGGAGCAGAAAATAAAGGGCGCTTGGATAGCTATGAGAATTTAGCCGGTCAAGGAGTGGTACAGAAAAAAGTTTGGATTGCAACACCAGATGACAGAACACGAGAAAGCCATTTTGAACTTGACGGAGAAGAGGTTGATATTGATCAAGCTTTTTCAAACGGACTCATGTTTCCAGGAGATCAGAGTGGAGATCCAAGCGAGTGGTGGAATTGTCGTTGCTCTATGCGTGATCATATAGTTGGTTTTGTAAAGCCTGACGGTAGTATTAAGTATGTTAATGGCGATCGTGGTGATACTCTTCATAGTAAACAGATGCAAGAAGAGAAAGAACGTAGAGAGACAGAAAATAAATCGTCACAAGAAACTATATCAGAGCAAGATGAAAATATCAAGCGTGATTATGATTGCGATTTTGCAAAGAATTATGGTGAAGATTATTATAATGCAATGTGTGATCGTGTTGATAATTGTGATAATGAAAATCTTAAAGCTGTTTGGGAACAATACCAATCAAAAATAGGAGCAAGTGATCCTAATTACAAAGGCCGCGCGTATGCGTCAGCGGGCAGGATTCATGTTAACAAAGCTAAAGACGAGGCAGGATCATCATGGGAAATGCCTTATGAAGTTACATTCCATGAAAGCGGTCATGCGGTTGACTTTTTAAGTAAAGACCTGGCTGAGAGCACTGGATTAAAATTAAGTTTCTCATCGGCGTATGAGGATGGATTATTCCCCAACACAATTAAGGAAGAAGTCCAGGCATTAGTTGATCAAAAAGATGCAGAATTAAAAGCATTATTTAAAGAGCATAAAGGCGATTATGAGTGGCTACATGAAAATGGTCTCATATCAGATTATAGCTATAGTCTTTATAAATCGGCCGGTAGCTTCTTTGGTGGTGAACCAAAATATAGTAAATCAATGGCTTATGCCGCAATAGAAACAGAAATAAAAGCTATAACCGGCGGAGGCATGGCAATTGCAGATATTTCAGATATGCTTGAAGGTGCAACTAAAGGAAAAATTTCTTGCGGCTATGGCCACGGTAAATCTTATTGGAAACCGATTTTCGGGGTAGAAGAAAAACTTGCAACAGAGGCATTTGCAGAAATGACCAGCGCAACTATTACTAATGATAAATCACTTGAAACTATAAAACAATATTTGCCTAAGTCTTATGAAGTCTATAATGACATGCTTAAAGATATAGCAAGTAAATCAGGAGGTTGACATGTTAGAAAAATATTTAATGAAATATGTAGAAACCTTTGGCGAGAATTTTCCAATATATGCGTTTATGGCAACTGACGACAAATATATTATTGGCACAATTAAAAAATGCCTTGATAATAAAATGCCATATGTACTGGAAGTTGAGGATGATATATATTATTAAGGAGAAAATAAATGGCGTCAAGTTTTACCGTTAAAATTGCAAATAATAATGTTGAGGATGTTCCAGCCGCAATGAATGCTTAGGCCATTACAGCCTTAGAATCTATCGAACAAAGAGACAGGAATACTTGAAGTATGGAAAGATGGTAAGAAAGTTGGAGAAGTTATAACTATGGGAGATAAGGTTAATGGCACTAATAAGTATGAAAAGCATAACCGATAATTCGGATGAAATTATAAAATTGATGAAAGAGCAGTCTGAGACTGCCTTAATGGCTATTGGGGCAGAAGCAGAAGGATTTGCAAAAGAAGATTGCCCGGTTGATACAGGACGATTGCGAAATTCTATAAACTGGGCTACAAATACGAATAGTGGTACTGGTGATGATGCACCGCAAGGAAATCCAGAAAAAGGAACTGTATATATTGGCACAAATGTTGAGTATGCGGTTTATGTTGAGTACGGAGACCAAAACCATAAGGTCGGTAAAAAACATTTTTTAAGAGATGCAATGGCAAATCATGGAGACCATTACAAAGAAATTTTACGGGCAGCACTTGATACATAACAAAAATAAAAAGGGACTTATTTGTATCCCTTTTTTATTTTATAAAAATCTTTTAATATTTTCTTTTTTCCAGCAAAACATTATAATGTTTATGAAATGAACAGAGTATTGTTCATAAAAAAATCAAATGCCAAAGCACTGGCACCGAAGAAAAGGAGATTAAAATATGGCACTTACAAGAAAGATGTTATCGGCAATGGATATTCCTGCGGAGAAAATCGATGAGATTATCAATGCCCACACTGAAACCGTAAACGCACTTAAAGAAGAGCGTGACAAGGTACAGAAAGAGTATGATGAACTTAAAGAAACAAGCAAGGAAAATGCCAATGCTAAAAAGGAACTTGAGCAGGCTAACGCAGAGTTAGAGAAAATCAAGGGTGAGGGATGGGAAGATAAGTACAATAAGCTGAAATCCGAACATGATACCTACAAAGCAGATGTGGAAGCAAAGGCAACCAAGGCTGCAAAGGAAAAAGCCTATCGAAAACTGCTGAAAGACGCAGGTATTTCTGACAAGCGTATTGATAGCGTGATTAAAGTTTCCGATATCGACAATGTTAAACTTGATAAAGAGGGCAACATTGAAGATGCAGACAAGATAACAGAGAGTGTCAAGACAGAGTGGGCCGATTTTATTACCACAACAGAAACGAGAGGCGCAGGAGTTAGCAATCCTCCCGAAAACAATGGCAATAATAATGGGGCTCACACAAGTCATGCAGCGGAACTTGCTGCACAGTACAGAAACAGTCGTTATGGAAATCCAATAAAGGAGGATTAAAACAATGTCATTTATTTCAAGTGATAATTCAAGCACAGTTCATGCGGCAGGATATTTCCTTGCACATGAAGAGTGCGTAAGAGAAACAAGAGAATTTGCAGAGAATAGTGCACTTGTTGTTACTGGCGCAGATGGCTCAAAGCATATTCCTATGGGAACTGCTTATCCTACAAATGATGGAAATGCAATTGGCATTACCTATGAAGATGTTGACGTTACAAATGGAAACATGCCCGGCTCAGTAGTAACAAAGGGCGATGTAATTGAGGATCGTCTTGCTATTACTGGTGAGAGTTATGATGCAGTGACACCTGAAACAGGAGCAAATCCTGCACAGGAGGGTTGGTATGAAAGATCTGGCTCAGCTGGTTCATACGTTTATACCAAGACTACCGATACTACTGTTGCAGAAGGAAAGACTTATTATGCAAAGTCAGATGTAAGAATTGCT